>MDTA01128473.1_pt1 | contig 13524 bp, 6 predicted proteins | sample 811151 | NCBI WGS metagenome assembly MDTA01 (sample SAMN05326648, study PRJNA326480) | marine metagenome | isolation source: seawater | place: Indian Ocean: South | collected 2010 | reverse complement strand
TTTTATTTATTTTTTATGTATACAGAATATTGAAAAATGATAGTTTTCTTATTGCTATAAAATTTTATTTTCCAATATTAATAAGTGTATTGTTAGGATTCATTTATATATTTATTTACCAAGGCTTTACTGGGTCCTTATTTATTTCTGTTGGTTTGATTGTAATCTTAATTGCTTCCATTGTTCAAATGAGTCGAATTACCTTACATCACTATTTTAATTACAATGATTTTTTTCATGTCCTTCAAATGATAGGTATGTATCTAATGTATGAAGGTGGAAAAGAAATACCCAGGCTTTAAGTAGAAAATTAAATTTTCAAATTCTTTTCTTAACCTATTGGAGTAATGAGTATAAATTTGCCAGCTAATCTAAGGGAAAAAAATGAAAATTAATCTAAAAATAGTTAATGAGTATGCAAGAGAGCTTGTAATTATCCTAGAGTGGGTTGATTTGGAATCAGACTTTGATGCTTCTATAAAAAAATTTGGTAAAAAAATTAAAATGCCTGGGTTTAGACCAGGTAAAACTCCTAAGGACAGACTATTAAAACAATTTAAATCCAATATTGAAGCTCAATTTATGGAAGACAACTTTCAAAAATATTATTTATCAGCTATAAATCAAGAAAATTTGGTGCCTGTTAATAAAGCTGAAATAAGCGATGTCCAATTTCAAATGGGTCAAGATTTTTCTTTCAAAGCAATATTTGAAGTTGAACCTGTTATAGTTTTACCAAAGTTGAATAAAAATTCATTAAAAGTGCAAAAGGCGAATTACATTCATGATAAGAAAGATGTCGATGATGCGGTACATCAACTTTTAAAATCTAAAGCTTCCATAAAAACTATTGAAAATGGAGCAGAAGAAGGAGATTATTTAATTTGTGATTTGCAAAAATTAGATGAATCTGGTATTCCTATTATAGGCAAAAAATTTGAGAACCAATATCTTAGAGTTGGAAATGGTTCTTTTACAGATGATCAAAAAGATAAATTAATTGGATTAAGTAAAAATGAAAAAACAAGGTTAACCCTTCCGATTGGTAAAGAAGATAAGCCTGCAGAATATGAATTAACGGTAAAAAATATTGAAAGAGAAATATTGCCTAAATTAGATAAATCTTTTATTAAAAGTGTTAACCCTAATATCAAAACTATTGAAGAATTGATGACTGATGTAGAACAAAAAATTATTGAAAATTTTCAAGATCGTTCTAAAACCACCTATGAAAGGGATTTGTCTGATGCCTTAATAAATCTAGTTAATCCTGCTTTTGCTCCTTCAATGGTTTCAAATTATTTAGATAATCTTGTTGATGATGTAAAGAAGCAAAATAAAGGTGAACCTTTAAATGAAGAGAAGGTAAGAGAGCATTATAAGTCTATTGCTGAAAGAAATATAAAATGGTATTCTTTGAGAAATAAATTGATAGAAACTCAAAATATTTCCGTTAATAAAGTAGAAGTTGATTCAAAAATAAATGAACTGATTAAAAATAGTCCAAATTCAGAAAAAGAAATAAAAATTTTTTATAAAAAACCAAGTAATAGAAAAAGAATAGAAGATGATTTAATAGAAAAGAAAATCATAAATTATTTAGAACAATTTGCAGACATTAAGAATGTAGAAATATCAACTAAAGACTTGCGAGGTAAAAAAAATGAAAATTGATCAAAAAGTTTTAAATCAATTAGTTCCTATCGTTGTCGAGCAAACTGGGCGTTCGGAAAGAGCTTTTGATATATATTCCCGATTGTTGAAGGAGAGAATTATTTTTTTAGGCACTCCAATTGAAGATTCAATTGCATCACTCGTAATTGCTCAACTACTTTTTTTAGAAGCAGAAGATTCTAATAAAGATATATATTTATATATTAATTCTCCAGGAGGTGTAATTACTGCTGGAATGGGTATATACGATACTATGCAATATATCAAGCCGGATATTGCAACAATTTGCTTAGGTCAGGCAGCAAGTATGGGTGCTTTTCTGTTAGCAGGTGGAGCTAAAGGAAAAAGATCTGCTCTTCCAAATTCACGAATTATGATTCATCAACCAATGGGTGGTGCGCAAGGTCAAGCAACAGATATAAAAATTCAGGCTGAAGAAATTATTCGATTAAAAAAACAATTAAATTCAATTCTTGCCAAAAATACCGGACAAACCTTGAAAAAAATTGAGACAGATACAGATAGAGATAACTATCTTAATTCAAAACAAGCTAAGTCATATGGTCTTATTGATACAGTCTTATCAAAGCGAAAATGAAAGAAATAAAAAAAAATAAAAAACCAACACTTAACTTAAATTCAGAATCAGATATTAAAGATAATCGCTTTAAAGTTGCACTTCAAAAGCCTTCAAGAATAAAAGAAAATCTTGATAAATTTGTTGTTGGCCAAGAGGCTGCTAAAAAAGCAATATCTGTAGCTGTGTACAATCATTACAAAAGAATAATAAATCAAAGTTATTATTCAAATATTGAGATTGAAAAAAGTAACATATTAATGATTGGTCCTACTGGAACAGGTAAAACATTAATAGCAAAAACTTTAGCTCAGTATCTTTCTGTTCCTTTTGCAATAGCTGATGCTACAACTCTTACTGAGGCGGGGTATGTAGGTGAAGATGTTGAAAATATTCTTGTAAGATTATTGCAAATTTCAAACTACAACATTATTTCGGCAGAAAAAGGTATCATATATATTGATGAAATTGATAAAATTGGTAGAAAAAGCTCAAACGCCTCAATAACAAGAGATGTAAGTGGCGAAGGAGTGCAACAAGCCTTGTTAAAAATACTTGAAGGCACTATTGCTAATATTCCTCCCAAAGGTGGTAGAAAGCACCCTGAGCAAAGTCTTCTGCCAATCAATACAACAAACATTTTATTTATTTGTGGAGGCTCGTTCTCAGGCTTAGAAAATATAATTTTTCGGCGCACACGAAATGGTGATTTCGGTTTTTTAACTAATAAAAAAGTTGAAAAGTTTGATAGTAAAACAATTTTTAATTACGTTAATCAAGAAGATCTAATAAGTTTTGGTTTGATTCCAGAGTTGGTAGGTCGGTTACCTATTATTACTTCACTAGATAAATTTGATAGTGAAGACATGATCCGTATCTTATACCAGCCAAAAAATTCTTTAATTAAACAGTATCAAAAATTATTCCTTTTGGAAGGAGTTTCTTTAGAGTTCACAAAGAGCGCATTAAAGGCAATTGTTAAGTTAGCATTAGAAAAAGAAATTGGTGCTAGAGCCCTACGATCTGTTTTAGAGGATAAGTTATTAGATATCATGTATGAGCTCCCAGATATGAAAGGAATATCAAGGGTAATAATAAATGAAAAGACAATTTTAAAAAATGAATCACCAAACTATATAAAGGATAAAGATTTAAAGATAGCATAAATTATTACTTAAGTAGAGTTACTTTTTTTACTTGATGGTTTTTTCCCGCATTAAATTCAATAAAATAAATACCTGAACTAAATTCATTAACATTCCAAATGAATTCATGATTTCCTGCATTAAGTTGTTTATTTAAAATTGTTTTTATAAATCTTCCATTTAGATCATAAGCCTTTATTATTACATTTTCTTTGTTATATTTTGGCACTGTAAAATGTATTAATGTCTGAGCATTAAAAGGATTTGGGTGAATTCTTTTTAATGAGAATTCTTCTGGAATTGGATTTAAATTAGAATTACTTAAAATGTTATCAATGGTGATATTTCCTGTGCCATCGAGATATGAAACTCCATTGTTGCCCCAAGCATCAAGAATTAGTAGTGCATTTGTATTTAAAGTTATTATATCATTAAGCTCTGCTTCAGTATTTACTGAATAGTTTATTCTAAATAAGTCGTGAGGACCTATTTCTAATGCTTCATTCCAATTAGTTATACCAACTGTTAAAAAACTTTCTGATATGGTTAATTCAAAATTCCAATTTTCATTAAGATCAATAGGCTCAATTATTGGGGACCAAACATTATTTTCATTCCAATCAGTGAAAGGCTCACCTAAATCATATTCATTGTTATTATTTAGGTCATCATAAGGTTCCTCACTGGGGCTGAGTAAATTTGGATTTGGAATTATTTGAAAAACAGTCATAGAAATTGGTACAGTATTAATCAAAGAGATTACGCAAGATGCTCCTCCATTTATGGTTCCTGATCCATTTTGAATATTAAAATATTGTATAGAAGGTTGAATTTCATAGGTGGCCTCATCTAAAATGTTAATTCCAATTTCTTGACCTTCTGTAGTGTAGGCAATACACATATCATAAGTAACAAGTACTTCAGTTTCGACTCCTACATTATTGAATAATTGAATATTCAAAATTGTTCCAGATCCTGCAGAAATCAAAGGATTATAAAGTGTTACTACATTATTTTCAATCATAACTGAATCAAATGAGGTCCTTTCAGTTGCTGTTACTCCCGTTATAGCTACAAAAGCAGGGTAGAAGTCTAATTCGAATTCTAAAGAACCTATTTCCATTTCATTATCCATTGAAAGAGAAATAGTTCCTTCATCATAAGCATACCCTGAACCGTTATCAATGGTTGCTGTGGCAAGTATGATTTCATTATAGGTAACATTAAAGCTCATATTTGCTCCAGGATCAGAGATATTATCAATTCGGACCATTGAAGGATCACCATAGAGACTGGTAGTGTTTGGTGAGGAAGAATGACTAAACTCTCTATTATCAGTAATACCAGGATAAATATCAGCAGCATTACTTGGTCCACCATTTTCTAAACCAAATAGGCCATCTGCTTGTTCAAGTCCAACGCCATAATATGGTTCATTATTATTTATGGCCCAGCCTGTAGCGATATTGTCATTGATATGCCAAATGGCTAACCCGGCTGCTGGCATTAATGTATCAGAACCTATTTTTTGCCTATTCTCAATTAGCCAATATTCATCAGCTACGGTAGGGTGATTTACTCTAATTATTTGGTTATTTGAATAGGATTGTTCAATTTGAACTTCATTTTGACTTTCTTCAATATTTACAATTTCAACCCAGCCTAATTCATTTTTGCACCACCCAATCATAGTGGAAGGATACCAGGGAGAATTTCCAGTAGTACCCCATGCGCCACTTGCCATTAAGGAAAACAAACCAGCACCAGTAGATGAGTAGTCTGTATCGTACAAGTCAGGAAGCCCTAATGCATGACCAAATTCATGGGCAAGAACTCCAATTGCAACAATATTGCCACTTTGAATTTCTGGATTCATAGTATAGCTATTTACTATGACACCATCATAGCTAACACTTTGATTACCAAGGCTAGATTTATGAGACCAAATATTTGAATAGTCTCCTTGCTCAGCACCAGCACCTTGGTGAACAATATTTAAAGCATCAACGTATCCGTCTCCATCATTATCAAATTTAGACCAATCAAACCCTTGATCTTCTAGTTCATCAACCAGATAGCGTACAAGATCACGAACATGATCGTATCCATTAGGATTGTTATAGGAATAATGATTATGATTTTCAGGAGCCATAAGCCAATTTGTGACTTCAGAGATGGGTAAGAATTGATTATAAGATATTTCTTGAAAAAAATCTTTGAAGCTACCAGTATTATCATAGTTTAAATGACTATATCCCGTCTGATTCATTAATAATTCAAAATCAGAAGAATCATATGAGGCAGGTGCATCAGGAAATTCAACTAAAATTAAGGGGACGTAGAATGTATCATTTCTACTGGAATTAAGATTGGGTACGGGAGCATCATCAATAAAAGATAATTTTTCTGGTCGTATTCCTTTTTTTATAACTAGGTTGTTTGGTTCTGGATCTATACCTACTCTAATATTTGAGGGTTGTAATTGTCTTCCTTTATTTCCATTTGCGTAAACCCACCAGTTATGGGAGTTTTTTAGGATAGTCCAGCCATTGTATTCATGCCAACCCTGAAGATGATTTCCTCTATTAATTATTTCGATCTTAAATCCATTAGGTTGTGTAACAATAAATGGATTTGGACTAGCTAAATCGGAAAATAGAGTTGCAGTTAAAGTAAAAAAGAATATAATTTGTTTTTTTGTTTGGATCATATTTATTACTTTTGATTTCGTTAAATGCTAAAATAGTTAAAAAATTGCTAAACTTATAAATAAAATTAAACTTATCTTATAGGCCTAATCTTATTGAAATCTATGCGAAAACACACTAAAATTCTAGCTTTATTTACATTTTTCTCATTTTGGTCTTGCGAAAAAACCAAAGTAGAAGATGAAATAGTAAAATCGTATGTAAATACATTAAATCAGGATTTGGCGGGTAATAAAATGGGTCATATTAATGATTACTTTTATAATTTTGAAAATAATGTTAGTGCTCAATTTTTTCGTTACAATCCTAGTTTAATGAAAAATTACAACTCATATTCTGATTATTATAATTTGTTTGGTGAGGATCCTCCGATTATGAGTTACCAAACTTTTCCAAATCATTTGCTTTCTATGACCGCTAATCCTGAAGATGAGGCAGAATACACTTACAGAGAACCTATACCAGCACTTACAGTAATTGATTCAGTGGTAAGTGATTCAGTTCAAATGACCTCAACCCCATTTAAAAACCTTGAATCTTTGGAATGGAATCTAGAAGCAGAGCCTTCTCTTCAAAGATATAAATTAGTTAATTCGGATTGGGTTTTAGCAGATACTATGCTTTACTATAATGACACATTTAATATCAATTATTATAGAGCTATTGTTGATACTCCATTTATTGATGAAGGAATATTATTCGTTGATTCTTCAGTTTGGACTGATACTAATTATATCTTTTTTGCTGATGAGCAGATTCGATTCTTAAATACCTTTGAATTTACTAGAAAGCAGTTAAGTAATGATTCCTTGGTCTTTAGAATAAATACAGATTGTAATGATAATGGTTCCTATGATGGCGCAGAGGAGATAATAAACGATTATAATGGAGACGGAATTTATGAAATGTTATTTGAATATTTAGATAATAATGCTAATGGAGTGTATGATCAAGCTAGTGATGATATAATACAGGATTATGATAATAATGGTGTAATATCAGTTGCTTTTGAATTCCAGGATACTGGTAACATGATTTGGGATCCGCATGAGCCTTATTATGATGTTAATGGAAATGGAGAGTATGACTTGAGTGAACCATATCAGGATAGGAATTGTAATGAAAAATGGGATGATGAAGAGCCTTATATAGACAATGATAATGATGGATTTTTCTCATCAGGTGATACTTACACAGATTTAGGAAACCAATTACATGATTTTGCAGAAGAGTTCATGTTAAGGGATTTAAATGGTGATGGAGTTGAGGATACCCTTTTATATTTGATGGGTGATAAGCCTAATAATCTTCTTGTAGACTGGTCTGATTCATTAAACCCAGTGGCTCTACTTGAGGTTGCGCTTGGTGATGATATTACTGATAGGTGGGGTAATACATACACAGATGTAATTGAAGAAGTTGAATTTTATGATTTAAAGCAGCAGTATGTTGATGATGTAGATTCACTAGTTACGCTTTTTACTCGAAGGAAAGTTGGTCATGTTTCAAATGCTCAATCTCTTAACCCAGATGATTATTACATAACAAAGTCAGAGTGGACAAAAACATCAGGTGGTATCACCGAGCAATTTTATAATTATCACATTTTTCATGAGCCAGAACACTTAAATCAAATTGTTTACCCATCATATTTTTTACCAGTTGGGTTTTATTATAGTCCTAATGAAATAGATGATGGTTTTTGGAATAAGAGTAGTTTAGAAAGTGAAGTTCTTTATTATACTGACAACGGAATGCTTCGAGATGGAGAAAGGGTGGATACTTCATATTATGACACAACTGAAATTTCAGTTTATTTTATTGAAAAATCATTTAAAGTTGAAGAGTCAAGTGTCACAGTACCTGCTGGTCCTCGTAATAGTATGGACGGGCCAGCGGTTGATATTGAATTTGATGATTGTTTTAAGGTGACGCAACATTTAAATATGACCATGGTTGGAAGCGGAGTTGAATTTGGTCAGCGTACAGAATCATATCTTGCAAAGGGTAAAGGCTTGGTTAAAAGTGAGATCTTTATTAGATGGTCTGAGCACCCTTACAATTCAGGTTTTACTCCAAATAATAGTAATCTAGATGAAAATAATGAAGCTTGGATTGGATTAAATAGAATCGAGCTTGCATCAGTTGAGATTACTGAAGAAAATAGCGTTTTTAAAAGGCTAACTAATCCTGTAAAAGAAATTCAATTAATGAATATAGGGCAAGATCCTGATTTTGATTTTGATCCATTCAGGCTAAGTAGTCAGAAAGGTATTCAGACTCTAGATTTAAGGGAGTTGGAAGAATGATAAAGCTAAAATATATTTCATTTCTTTTTCTAATATTTACTTCAGTTACTTTTGCTGGCACAGATGGTACAATTCGTGGAAAAGTGACCGATATTGAAGGCAGTCCTTTGCCTGGGGCAAATATATATATTCCTGATCTTGGAGTGGGTGCAGCGGCAGATATGGATGGTAATTATATATTGTTAAATATTCATGTTGGTGAATACGATGTTGTTGTGCAAATGATGGGTTACCAAAAGCAAACTATGACGGGTGTAAGTGTAGTGATGGATCAAACAGTATGGCTTAACTTTAAGCTACCTATTGCTGCGGTAGAAGGCGATGAAGTTCAGGTTGTAGGTACTAAGCCATTAGTTGAAAAGGGTAGCACTGCAAAAAAAGTCACTGTTAGTAGTGAAGCTATACAGTCTTTACCTATTCGTGATTTAAGTGAGCTATACACACTTCAATCAGGAGTGGTAAAAGTTGTAAGTAGAAATAAGTCTGTTCCGGATCATGAAGAAAGAGGACTTGAGGAAATTCATGTGAAAGGTGGAAGGTCTGGTGAAATTGCCTACATGATGGATGGTATGTATCTTCGCAATCCAATTTTTGGTTCCATTGGTTCTGGAACTCGATTAAATGTATTTGCTATAAGTGAATTTGATTGGCAACCAGGAGGTTTTAATGCTGAATATGGAGATGCTCAATCTGCCGTCTCTAACTGGCATACTAGCAGTGGGGGGAAAGAGATAGAGTATCATTTTAAATTTGAAACCAGTCAAATTGGTGCTCTCATAAATTCTTCCTTAGGTAATGATTTGGAAACAAATAATTATGATCTTATTAGAGGCTATGATGATTATAATTTTGGAATTGGAGGCCCTATTCTCGGTTTACCTAAGTTAACTTTTTGGGTTTCAGGTCAATATACTACTGATGAAAATTTTAGTGTATACGAATTTGATGATAAAATATATCAAGGTAATAAATATTTTTTAACAGAAGATGATTTAGATCTAGATTTGTTAAATCAAAATCAGAAAAATTTAGTATATCCATGGGACGATGTTTCAGGATTTAGAGGATTTGGATTTAGTAAAACTTGGGATGTTTTTACAAAACTTTCATATAAATTTACCAATAAATTAAGATTCCATGGCGCTTATTGGCAAGTAGGTAACCATCGTCAGGCTTTTAATCCTCGTTATCTATATTGGGATCAAGGGCGCAACGAACTTTTCAGAGATACTTACAGATGGAATTTTGAAGTAAATCATTCCGTCACACAAAGGACTTTTTATACCTTAAGAGCTTCAAGGTTTACGCAAGATCAGTTTCAAGGTGTTCGTTGGAATGATAATGATAATGATGGCTACCCTAATTGGTTTGAATATAGACACCCTGCAGGTTATAAAGAAATTTCAGATATTGAAAACCCTTACGTAGTTCCTTATTCCATTGGTGAAGATGGTGACACTATTCGCTATACGAATTTAGATGCAAGAAGTGGTTGGTTTCATGGAGCTGAGCCTGGTCTTTGGAGCTGGGAAACAGCTGAAGAATTTGATGATTTAAATGGTAATGGAGTTTGGGATTCTGGTGAACCATGGACTGATGTTAATGGAGCAGAATACACCGATGGAATTTGGGATGGTCCTGTTTTGATCAGACCTTTAGAAAATAGAGACGGCTCTTATTGGCTTGAACCAGAAATGTATGAAGATTACGCGCCTTTTTTTGATGATTTAAGCGTGGATCTCTTATGGCAAAATGCACCAGGTTATTTTGGAACTCCTATAAACAATGGTGGATTTATACCTGGAGTTCCGAATCCATATTATTATATGCCTGATTTTGCTGGTGTTTTTTGGGATGAAGGTAGAACTTTTGGTGGGCATGATGATTTTTATGCTAATTCAAGGGCTATTACTGATGAAATTAGATTTGATTTAACCAGTCAAATTTCAGATAAATGGAAAGTAAGAGTAGGTGTAGATTATAAATATCATAAGCTTAACTTTTACGAAGTTAAATATCCATGGTTAGGCACTGGTGCAAAAATTCAAACTTTTGCTGAGTATTGGCAAGACACGGGTCCAGATGGTTTACTATTGGGTGATGAGGGGTATGAAGAAGCTGATCCCGGTGAAAATAATGGACGTTGGGACGAAGGCGAAGCTTTTACTGATGCAAATAATAATGGTCAGTGGGATGAATTTAGAGAGCCAGAAGAATTTTCAGCCTATATTCAAAATGTATTTGAAGTACCGTGGATGGTCATTAACTATGGTATTCGAATTGATATGGTCCATTATAATACACAAGTATGGTCAGATACTCTTGGTAACTTTAGCCCTGGAAGACCATGGTTTTATTCTGATTTAAACGATAATGATGTATGGGATCCAGAGTCAGAAGAGGCATCAGACATAGCAGGGCTTGCAAGACAAAAAATATTGCTCATGAATTCTGATTGGTCTTATAAAATTAGTCCGCGAATAGGATTTAGTCATGTAATTACAGATAAGTCTACATTTACTTTTAACTATGGTTTATATTATCAAAACCCTGTTTATCAAGATATATACTTAAATACAAATAATCTTGAAGACCCTGAGGAGTTATTTGAGGAAGGTGAGGGTGCGGTAGGGAATGCTAGAATGAATGCGCAAAGAACTCAATCTTATGAAGCCGCATTTAATGTCCAAGTTGGACAAAATTGGGCTTATTCTTTTGGTGCTTTTGTAAAAGATATGGATCAGTTGACTCGTTATACTTTAGAAAGATCAGGTGTTTATCAATATAATGTTGCTTCAAATGGAGATTATGGCTCTGCAAAAGGTATTGATTTAACTTTGGAATGGAGGTCTCAGCTTTTTGGTTCTCAATTACAGTATACCTATTCTAAATCAAAAACTAATAGTGAATATGCCTGGGCAAGTATTAGTGGGCAGTATGTTGATGCGCCAAGTCAAGAAAACTTAGCTTATTATGATAGGCCTCACAGTATGACCTATTATGCCTATACTTACTTGCCACTGCCATTTATAGGTGCTGTTCAAGCTGGTGTAACAGCTTTTTATCAAAGTGGCTATCCCTATACCCCAATAATTTTTAAAGGAAAAGACCCAGTAGAAGATGATAGGCACCCGAATTCAAAAAGAGGTCCAGCCTACAGAAATATCGATTTATCATTTTCAAAATATTTAGAATTCATGGGGCATGATTTATCATTAGGATTGGGCGTGTATAATATCTTTGACATACGAAATTCAATAGATGTTTATGCTCTGACAGGAAAAGCAGATGACCCTGGAACATATTACACCAATTATGTTGGTTTACCAGGTACAGATCCAAACGGAGCTGGAGTATATGCTGATAAGTCTAGTGCATATTATGATCGCCCATGGAGATATTCCACTCCCCGCGAAATTAACTTTTTTGTTAGATTTGATTTTGAGTAATTATATGAAAAGTAAAATACTAGTTTCTTTTTTTGTTGTAAGTTTATTATTTTCAATTGATGGAAGAAAAAAAAATGTAGATAGTCATTTATTTGATCCGTTTCGTCAATCTTCTATTGCAAAAATTGGAGATAATCCCTTCCCCACAAACCCAATGAGTGATAGAGCAAAGGGTTTTATTGATCAAGGAAGAGTTAAAAGCGCTATTACAAATTATGGTAGTTTTATTAATTGGGATTTTCACCCTTCCGGTATATGGGGTGACTATTCCTATCTGCCAGCTGTATCATTTGTTGGTGCCGTACCTGGTAATAAAAACACAGCCCATTTTTCTTGGACTTCCCTGGAAGAAATTACAGATGATGAAGGTGTCCCTGTATATAGTATTTGGGAATCCTCAGATGCATATGATGATTGGTATACAATAGCTGGTGATACGACATATAAAGGTATCCTGTTTGAAATGGCTGATGATGATGGCATTTATGATCCTGAGGGTGAAAAATTTTCAATTGAAGAGATTAATGGAGATAAACAATATTATTTTAATCATGATGATAAAAAAATAATAATTAGCACATTTGGGGACTCAGACCCAAATAAAACTACAGCAAGAGTAGGCTTTATTTATCCTTGGGCTTTGCGTCCAGCTTTAATAAGTCGGGAATCTCAATTTGATTTTTATGATTATGGAGAAGATTTAGAAGAATGGACAGATGATGATAATTATGTTTATTATGGTGCAAATGCTGCAGAATCTCATTTTATAAGCACTGATTATAAAACAGATTGGCATGCATCTACCATGTCGCGAACTAATTCTCATCAAACCGAATATAATTCAAGTGATATTTTTGGAGATACACCATGGGTTTCGGGAGATGATACATATCCAGTACTCGCTCATTCTGCTTATTCTAATACATGGCCAACAAAATATAATCCTAATACTGGTCTTTATGAAGCATTTTGGCCAGGGTGGTGGTCTCAAGATTTTAATATTAATCTTCCCGGTTGTTCTCAATCAAGAAAAGATCCTGATTGTTGGGAAGAAGTTCCTGGCCGTTTTGTCTCTGATATGGACGTTTACATGGAATTTGATGATAGATGGGCTCATAGGGCAAATAACGTAAATACAAATAATAAATATGAACAAACAGGATATCCCATGGGGCTAAGAGTTATGTCTACTGCTCATTCTTATGGTGTTTCCTACGCAGAGGATATCATGTTCGTAACTGTAAAGGTCCGAAATGAAAGTGGAGATTGGGCAGCTACAGATGAAGAAGGTAATCCAATTTTAGATGAAAATGGTGAACAAAAAACTGGTGAAGCGATGATTATGCCTGATGGAACTAAATTAAATCAAGGGAAAGGTTTTGATTACAGTGGAATGTCTTTGGGCTTTTACATGGACGCAGATGTTTTAATGGGTGATTGGGATGGCTATAATGGAGGTCTTCATACCAATGATGATGATTTTATGAAATATTATTGGGAACAATTTGAAGTTAATAATGATCGAATGTTAATTAGTATGGCTATGATTGGGGATCATGATGGCCTATCTGGTGTTGGAGGTTATATTTTAGATGAACCTGCATCTACTACTCACCCCGGAAATGAGTTTGGTGTTGTAGCAACTCAGCTTCTTGATTCTCC
>MDTA01157622.1_pt1 | contig 13525 bp, 12 predicted proteins | sample 811151 | NCBI WGS metagenome assembly MDTA01 (sample SAMN05326648, study PRJNA326480) | marine metagenome | isolation source: seawater | place: Indian Ocean: South | collected 2010 | reverse complement strand
CAGACTCATAATCTGTTGGTTCGGGGTTCGAATCCCTGTGGGCCCACTTCTATTAATTTATTTTATCCAGAATCACAAAAAAAATGACAAATAAAATACTCATAATTTATTTTCTGTTATTATTATTTATCTCTTGTAACAATGACCCGACCTATCAGCCCAATATTGATTGTTTAGGTATTGAAGATGGTAATAATTTCTTAGATGAATGTGGAGAATGTGTCCCTGACACTTCGCAGGCCTGTATTCAGGATTGTGCTGGAGAATGGGGTGGCAATAATATTTGTGATTGTACTGACAGTACTTCTTATAACTATAATCCTAATGCAACATTTGATGATGGCAGTTGCGACACATCTATTATATTGACCACATTTATTAAAAATGTTTCACCAGAAAATGACTGTGGTTATGATATTGATATTAAGCAAACTCAAGATGGAGGTTACATTATTGCTGGTTGTAATGATGGAAGCGCATGGTTAATGAAAACTGACCCATATGGTGATAAAGATTGGGAGCAAACGTATAATATGGGAGACTATTGGGGAAATAGGACCGTAATCCAAGCCAGTGATGGTGGTTATCTATTTGCTGGTTGGGAAGGCATATTGAAAACAGATCAAAATGGTACAAAGGAGTGGATAAAAAAAGGTGTCCAAGGTAATAACGGTCAGCGTCCTTATTATGAAGATATAATTGAACATAGTAATGGATATTATTATGCGGTAGGAGGTCCAGTTACCCCAAGAGGTGATACTAAAAAAGGTGGCCAAGCAATTTTAGTGAAAATAGATCAATCCGGTACGGTGAAAAAAACAAAATTTTATGGTGGTAATTGTGAGGATGATTTATTCAGGGCATTAATTGAATCAAATGATGGAAAACTTATAATGGTTGGTGAAAAGGGGCATGGTAACCAATCCTATCCTTGCTCTTTTAATTTTAGATATTATAAAGATGTTTATGTTGTTAAAACAGGATTAAATGGGGGTGTTATCTGGCAAAAAACATATGGCGGGGATTACCTGGAAAAAGGAATGGACATTGTCAATACAGAGGAAGAAGGATACATGATTTTAGGACAAAAATGTGCACATGGATATGATATATATTCATGCGGACCACGCACCAAAGTGCTAATATTGAATATTGATGAGAGTGGAAATAATTTAGATGAAACCATATTACCTGGATTATCTTTTTATGAAGGTGGTACCGCCATGTCATTGGCGAAAACTCATTCAGGTGGATTTGTTTTTAATACATATCCAAGAACCGGAGGAAGTGTATGGTTGTATAAGTGGGGCAACAGTGAGGAAACCATTAATCTAAAGATAAGTCCTGGTGGATTAGGCGGTGAAAGTATAGAAAGGACCAATGACAATGGATTTATCATAAGCACTACAGGAAATACTATTATTAAAACCGATTTACATTTATCATATTAAAGCATTCTTTATTCTTAGATTTTAATATGAGAATTGTATCTTTAATTGCTAGCGCTACAGAAATTGTTCATTTCTTGGGACTCACTGATTATCTGGTTGGAGTATCTCATGAATGTGATTTCCCGAATGATATAAAAAAATTACCAATTTGCTCTAAACCTGCATTTGATATTAATGGCTGTAGTTTGGATACAGATAAAACCATAAAATCATTATTCCAACAAGCATTGTCTATTTATAGCATAGATGAGAAGCTACTATACAAACTAAATCCCGATATAATTATAACGCAGTCACAGTGTAATGTTTGTGCAGTAAGTATAAAAGATGTTGAAATAGCATTGCAAAAAGATATTGGCATTAACCCAAAAATTATTTCACTTAATCCAATGAACTTGGAGGATGTTTGGAAAGATATATATACTATCGCAACAAATTTGGATGCAGAAGAAAGAGGCAAGGATTTAATGAATTTGATAAGGTCAGATATTAATAACTTGAAAAGTATTGGGGAAAAAAAGGTGGGGGCAGTAACAGTCGCTTGCATTGAATGGATTGAGCCATTGATGTATGCTAGTAATTGGGTTCCTGACTTGGTTGAATTAGCAGGGGGAATCGACTTGTTTGGAACGAAAGGCGGCCATTCTTCCTGGTCATCTAATGAAACATTATTTGATAAAAACCCTGATAAAATCATTTTAATGCCTTGTGGATACGATATTAAGAAAACAATTAACGAGCTAGATCCATTAAGGTCAATCTCTAATTGGTCAAAACTGCGTGCTGTGAGAACTAATAATGTGTTTATCACTGATGGTAATCAATTTTTTAATCGGCCAGGTCCTCGATTAGTTGATAGTTTGAAAATATTAATAGAAATACTTCAAGATAATGATTCTATATTTGGTTATAAAGGCAAAGCCTGGGTCAAATTGAATGATCTTGATCTTTAAATCTAAAAAGAACATTAGTCGAGACTGTTTTGATTAACTGATTTTTAGTATTTTCAAAGACTAATAGAGGAATATCATATGAGACTTTTAATTATTATTGCTCTTTTGAACTGTCTTCTTTTTTCAGTAGAAGGGATTGTTGTGTTTAATGACGGGACGACTATAGATGGTGATATAAGTAATGTAGACAAAAATACAGTCTATATTATACCAGCTGGGTTATCCTTCCCAGAAGAGGTGCGGATGGAAAATATCGACACATTAAAATTGAATGACGGTAAACTTCTTGTTGCAGATGGTAAAGTACTTCTTCTTTATAGTAATGGCCAATTTATAGAACCTGGGGTTAAATCGAATACAACTAGTCCCGGATTTGAAGATTACGATGTTGAATATGTAATTATACCAAATTGGAGTGTGAACCTTTATACAGGATATCCATTAATTAAAGGTGGAACCTTTAAATTCTATGATCAACTTAGCCCAGTGATTGGCCTATCAATTGGAACCCCGTATGGTATATTTTTAGGAGACTTTTTTATGAATGTGATATCAGAAATTGCCTATTATAAGTTCAGGGATTCTAATAGAGGTGAGGATGCAGAAGGAGACTTTGAAGGTTTTGCATATCAAATTGGTGTCAGTCCAGGTTTCTTTATAGGTGATGCAACCATAAGTCTTACGTTATGTACTGGCATCTATCATGCTGGCCCAGGACTCATTGGTGGTGGGAGCATTGATTTACCAATTGGTAGTTTTATAACAAAGAAATACGCAAACAACAAATTCATTAAAAACAATGCAGATACAATTGAATCATTTGAAATTCGTATCACAAGTAGGGCTAATGCTGTTCAAAAAGAAGATGAAGGTTTCACTGGTTGGCTTGGGGGAGGTATTTCATTAGGATTCGAATTTTAACAACATTCCCAATTATTTCTCAGTGATTTGAAAAAGTTAATATTACTACTCCTTCTTTATTCTGTGAGTGCTCAAAATGCCTACGAGGGAGAAGTCATCTTTGATTATTATGGTACAGAGAATGGCTCATTCACTTCAGTAATTCAGGATAGTATTATATCTGGTTTTAGTTTTTCAAATAATGTTAATGATTCATCTTTATTTGTAATTGCATCTATCACTGAGCAGGAGGATAATCAATACGACCTTTTTCTTGTAACCTTGCAAGATACCATATACCCGCTTCAACCTAGGATATGGACAATTGAAGGTGACCAAAATGAAGAGGACCCTCTTAACTTTGAAACCTTATTAATTTTCATGCCAGGACTTGATTCATCTTTTGTATTAGAGTTTTTCGAAGCTTTTACAGATACAAATAACCAAGATGACACAACAGATTTGTTGCTCAACTTATTTACAACTTTATCAAGTGACCTTTATCTAGGCGTCCAAGGTGAGATAGAAATATCAAATGTAACAGACACCTCCATAACTGGAATCTTTAATGCTTTATTAATTAAACCAGCCTTCTATTTCCCACCGCATACAATAACTATTGAAAATGGGGAATTTAATTTTTTTGAACCAGCTGCACCTTTTCTTGAGATAGACAATGATATTTTTATACCTCAATCAATATCCATCAATAATGTTTTCCCCAATCCTTTTAATGCAAAAACATCAATCGATATAACAATTAACGCTAAATCTCAATATATCACATTGGAAATTTTTGATATGCTAGGGAGAAAACAGGTTACTATTTTCTCTGGTAACATTATACCTGGCAATCATTCGTTTTTTTGGAAAGCAGAACAATATTCAAGTGGAATATATTTTTTAGCTCTTAGTACAAATACTACAATTATATCTAAAAAATTATTATTGGTAAAATAATGTCTGATATTATAAAACTAAAACATCACGAAATTCTTAATAACCTTCTATTACTACAATGGGCTGATGGTTCTGATAATGCATTACCCTTAGAACCGTTAAGAGATAATTGCCCTTGTGCAAATTGTTCTGGAGAAACAGATATCTTTGGGAATATTTATAAAGGGCCACCACAAATAATGAAAGAAGACAGTTATTTGTTAACGGGAATCCAACCTGTAGGATATTATGCAATTCGACCATTTTGGAAGGATGGACATAGTGATGGGATATTCACCTATGAATTTTTAAAAAAACTATGCCATACATTTGATAAAACATGATAAAAAATATCTTTTTCCTATTATTGATTTTCAATATGGTATTTGGAAAAGAATTCAAAATAAATGAAATCAAATTAGCAGGTCTTATTACAGATAAAAATCAAGAAATATCAGGAATGGACTGGTTTAATGATAGATTATTCCTTTTGCCCGAGAATCCAAATGGTTTCTTATTTTCTATAACCAGGAATGAAATCCATAATATACTTACCAACCTTTACACCAGAGATTATAAGCCAATAACACCTAGAAAAACAAAATTTAAGACTCCCGATTATATTAATCTTATTCCTGGTTTTGATGGTTTTGAAGCAATTTGTTTTGATAATAATAATGTTTATCTAAGCATAGAAGCAAAGCATAATGGTTTAATGAATGGATATATCGTGTGGGGCGAATTAAACCCTAGTACTTTTGAGATTACAATTCCTGAACAAAATCTAAGAAAGATTGAGACCCCAATTCAAATTGATAATATGTCTTTCGAAAGTATTTTGTATTATCAAAATCAAATTATTATGCTATATGAGGCAAACGGGCTAAATCTAAGAAAAACAGTAGACCATAAAATTTTTTCTATTACAGACCAAACCTTATCTAATATTAATTCAACTAATATCGAATTTAGATTAACTGATGTTACTGACATAGATATTAATAATCGATTTTGGTGTATCAATTATTTTTGGCCCGGTGAAAATGAGTTATTATTACCAGGGAAAGATAATTTTGCACATATAACAAAACAAAATAATACTCACAAAATTAGTAAAACAGTCGAACGTATAATTGAATTTGAAATCAAGGATAATAAAATTATCCCTTCAAATAAAAAACCAATTTTTCTATCTTTAGAAGAAGGAAATTCAAGAAATTGGGAAGCTGTAGCAAGATTTAATTCTATTGGTTTATTAGTTGCAACGGATAAACACCCAAGAATGATCTTTGGCTTTATTCCATTTAATTAATATTTATATCTAATTAAAACTCTATCCTCAATCCTCCAACTGGAATGGTACTAAAATAGAGTATTTTTTCTATAGACTGCTTTTCTCTACTATAGAAAAATGTCTCAATATTTTTTCTATTATATGCATTCCATAATTCAAAGAATAAAATAAAATTAGATTTCTTAAAGCTATATCTTTTCTCATATCGAATGAAAAGAGAATGATAGTCTGGCGTCTTTTGCTCATTAAAATCATTGACATAAAGTATCTGTTCATTATAAATAGTGGATGATTCCAAATTAATTGGTGTGTATGGTTTTCCACCAAAATATGACCATCGTATGGATATCTCCCAATTTGACTTTGGTCTATAACCTCCAACAATATTAAATATGTATTTATAATTGTGATTTCTATTTCTTTCAATACCATCATAATCTATGAATGAAGAATTAAAAACTGATCCACCAATTAGACCATAAAAATTCTCAGCTCTCTTTTTTTGAATTAAAAGCTCTAAACCTTGAGATGATGCTTTTCCTGATGATACGATCCCATTATACATTCGAAGCTCATCAAAAAGAAAAGTTGGATCATTATGAAGATTAGAATTTGGTAACATAGGACTATCACTATAATGTTTTTTATAGGCTGATATCGAAAATTTTGTACTAGGTGTGAGCATGTGTTCTAGACTAAGAGAATACTGCTTTGATTTTACACTTTTTAGTTTTTCAGATGTATTGTTTGCTAAATAAATACCTGGAGGATTTTGATAATAGTCACCTGCATTAAAAATTAAATTTGTGGTTCCTTTGATTAACTCATAGTCTAAGTTTATTCTAGGAGACAATAAAATCTTGTTTTCATAATCATTGTAATCAAGCCTAACACCAAAAGAGGAAATAAGCTTATACGCGATATTATGTTTCAATGTGAAAAAAGTAGAGTAATTGCCAGTGGAGACTGTTTGATCAAATTTTATTTCATCGAGGAAAATATTACTTTCATTTAATTTTCGAAAATAATCATAATTTTGGTCTATCCATTGAGCATCCATACCAAATTCTAGACTTGATTTCGAGTTTAATTTTAAATGGTTTATTTGACGAAAATTAAAAACGCCAGTTTTTTCAATATTTTTAAAAACAGGACGATTATTACGTATATTAAAAAATTCTATTAACGAATTTTTATTAGACACAGAAATACTTGAATTTGAATATGCTTTTTGATTCCATATTCTTTTATAATTTATTCCAAATGTATGCTGATTATTTTTTAATTCACCATATTCACTTTCCCCGACATCTAATGCTCCCGTTTTATCTCTATCATATAAACTTCCTCCGGTAATTGCTAGGATGGAAATAGTATTATAAATGTCAGGACTAAAATCTAATTTTGCTTGAAAATCATCATAGGATGGCATTCCGCCACTAGCATTAATTGCATCTGCTATAATATCAAGATAGCTCATTCTAAAAGCAGTGATATAATTTGACCGCTCGCCTAAAGGCCCTTCTATTAAAAATCCAAGACCTCCCATTCCAAGATACCCATATCCTTCGCTCTTTTCTCTATTTCCAGACCTGTAAGTGATATCACCAAAACTTGATAGTTTATTTCCATATTTTGAGGAAAAACCATTGCTATAAAAATCTAAATTTTCTACCATATCTGTGTTTATAATTCCGACGGGACCATTTGATCTACCATCTGCCTGTTGGAAATGAGAAATACTTGGAATATAAATGTTATCGATAATAAATCCATTTTCTGTAGGACCCCCTCCACGGACCATCATATCCTGCCTATTTTCACCAACACTTGCTACGCTTGGGAGTGTGTTTATTATTCTGGTTATTTCTTGTCCAGATCCTGGAGAGCGCCTCATGTCATCTCTATTGAATGATACTGATTGAAATTCTTTCACCATTGATTTTTTGAAAACATTTTCCTCTACAGTTACATCATCAATTTTAATAACAGATTTTTCAAGTTGAAGATTTAAAAAATCATATGCATGAGGACGTACCCAAACATCAACTAAGTATTCTGTTTTATACCCAATATAACTAAATATGATTGTGTAATTCCCGTTAGGGATTTCTTCAATAGTGAAAAATCCTCCTTCATCAGAAATTGTTCCAAAAATTGTTGATTTGATTGATATATTTGCCCCTTCCAAAGGCAATTGGCTATCCATGTCAATTAGTTGTCCTTTTACAACTCCTAAAGTGTCATTTTGCGCAAAAAGGAAACAAAGATTTATAAAAGTTAAAAATGAACTTCTAATCATAAATATATCTGAAATGTTCTTTTATTTAAATGGAATGAATAAATAAAGGGTACAAAGCCCTACAAAAAATATAAAATTTGAATGAGAATTATATAAGTTTTCTATTAATATATCGATAGAAATTATGCAGCATTTAATGAAAATAATATTTATAACTATATTCATGTTTCAAACATTGTTTGCGTGGGGAAAAACTGGGCATCGCATTGTAGGGGAGATAGCAGAAACCTACCTTACAAAAAATGCGAAAGACCAGATTAAAAAATTAATGGGTCACCATGATATTTCACGTATGACCGTTTGGGCGGATGAAATCAAATCTGATCCAGAATGGAAACACGCAAATAATTGGCATTGGTGCACTATACCAGATAACGAAAAATATATAAAGGGAAAATATGATGGCTTAGCCGTTGAAAAGTTGAAAGAATTTATAACAACATTAAAAACAAAAAAATCTACTCCTCAAGATAAACAAATTGCGTTAAAATTTTTGGTACATATTATCGGAGATTTACATCAACCATTACATGTCGGTAATGGTAAAGATCGTGGAGGCAATAGCATACGATTAAAATGGTTTGGTGAGTCAACCAATCTTCACAGCATATGGGATACAAAATTAATTGATTTTCAAAAACTAAGCTATTCTGAATATGCTAATTATCTTCTTCTCGAAGAAAATCGAGGTATGATAAGAAAATGGCAAGCCGATTCAATACTCGTTTACATACATGAATCAAGGGATTTGCGTAAACAGTGCTATGAATTTTTAGATGAAGATTTGAAGTGGGAGTACTTTTATATTAATAAATCACTTCTTGAGACAAGACTTCTTCAAGGAGGAATCCGTTTATCTGGAGAATTGAACAGAATATTTAAATAATATTTTATTTACTTTTCCCTTGTTCAAGAACTGCTGCTGTTTTTTGTAATATCTCATCTTTATCACCTAAATAATAACTTTTTATTGATTTTAGATTATCATTCAAATGGTAAACCAAAGGTATCCCGGTAGGAATATTCAAATTAATTATATCATCATCAGAAATTTTATCTAAATATTTTACTAATGCCCTCAGTGAATTACCATGCGCAACAATCAATACACTTTTCCCTTTATTAATATCTGGTTTTATTGAATCATTCCAATATGGAAGAAATCGCTTTACTGTATCTTCTAAACATTCTGAGCTGGGCAGTTTATCTATGGATATCTCAGAATAAAGGTCATCAAAGCGAGGATGTCTCTTATCATTTATATCAAGATCAGGTGGGGGAATATTGTAACTCCTCCTCCATATGTGCACTTGGCTATCACCATATTTATATGCTGTTTCAGATTTATTTAAGCCTTGAAGGCCACCATAATGTCTTTCATTTAATCGCCACGTATATTTGACTGGGACATCAGATAAGCCCATTTCTTTAATGCAGAGCATCATAGTTTGAATAGCTCGGTCTAGTAATGATGTATGTATAATGTCAAAATGGAAACCTTCTTTCTTAAGACTTTTACCTGCCTTTTTTGCTTCTTCTTCACCTTTCTTAGTTAAGCTAACATTAGTCCATCCGGTAAATCTATTTTCCAAATTCCATTGGCTTTCACCATGACGTAATAAAACTAATTTATTCATTTCATATTCATCACTACAATATTTTATAAATTTTATCATTGGAAATTCTATATCTATTTATCATCACAAAAGGAATTTTTTTTATATTATAAATATGTGTGGTAGAAAAACATTAACTAAAGATAAACAACATATTATAAAAGAATTGAAGATTGATAAATGGGATTTTCAAGATTATGAGCCTAGTTACAATATATCACCTGGACAAGATTCACCCATCTTAATTGCATTAAATAAATCAAAAATTGTAAAAAAAATGAATTGGGGACTTATACCAAGTTGGTCAATAAATAATTCAAGAAGAGGGAATATGATAAATGCTAGATATGAGACAATATTTGATAAACCCTCTTATAAAAATTTAATAAAAACCAATAGATGTATTATTTTAGCTGATGGTTATTATGAATGGTCAAAAAACCAAAATAATAAAATAGCAAATTACATACACTCTCCAAATAATCCTTTGCTGCCTATTGCTGGTTTATGGTCTAAATGGGAATACCATAAAAAACATATATATACTTATACAATAATAACTATAAATGCTCGTAAAGATATCAAGCATATCCATAATAGAATGCCTCTTATTTTAAATAAGAATTGTATTGATAATTGGCTTAATAATAATGAAATAATGAAATCCGTAACTCTTTATAATGGAGAAATTGCATATTACCCTGTTACGAGTTATGTGAATTCAACTAAAAATAATTCTAAAAAATGTATTGAAAAATTACATGGAGCAGATACTCTAAGCCTTTTCAATAATAATTGATAATAAAATCATATACTATAAACTTATTATTTTATACTATTTATTTTTATACGGAAATTAAAATATATCAAAAATGCTTGGGAAATCTATATCAAAAATTTCTGAGAGTTTATCTTGGAGATTTACGCCAACAATAAGACCTATAGTTGACCAATAAGTATTTGTTTCTTTCGTAATAGCTCCGGACACCCAGTTAAACTGAGCATTTATGCCTACTATTATAGGAGTTGGTAATAAATTAAATATTCCAGAACTCCCAATTGTAAAACCATATCCAGGAGAAACTAATCCACCACCAACTTTAATAGATGTCTCAAAAGTACTAGGAACCCATGACCAAGCAATCCTTGGGTCTATTTGTGCCACAATAAAGTAACTTAAAGTTTCTAAATCCTGATTATCAATGCTAGAGGTAAAATCAAAATAATTAACCTCTATGCCCACATCTATATTTTTTCCATCAAATTGAAACATATTTCTACGACCAAACCCAAAAATATAATTAGGCCCTGCAACATGATTTTCTAAGGTCTTTTCTATTAATACTGGTTGACCATATGAAAGAGTTAAAAAAGATTGTGGCCCTGTACCCAATAAAGAATCTTGCAATGCTCTTTTTGCTTCTCTAGCTTTTTTTCTAGCTTCTTTTCTCTCTCTCTTTGCTTCTTTTCTCTCTCTCTTTGCTTCTTTTTTTGCATAGGTTTCAATCTCTTTTGCTTTTCTTATAGCCTCAAGCGTTGCAGTTGCAGCTGCAGCTTCAAGCCGTGCACTTTCGGCTTCTCTTTCTGCATTATACATTTCTTCAATTGCCTTTTGGGCATCAATTTTTGCCTTATCCATTTTAGATTTGAATGATTCTACCTCCTTTGCTTTACCCTCTGCTTTTTGCATTAATTTTTCTGCATTTTTTGCACGTTGATTTGCTTTATCTAAAGATTCTTTAGCATTTTGAAGCTGCTCATTTGCTTTGTTTAGAGCTTCTTGAGCTCTTCCATAAAACTCCATGGCTAAATCTAAACTCTCAAGCTCTTTTAATCCTTTATCAATTACATTTTTCCCATCCCATTCATATTTATATGCATATTTATCAGGAGGCATGTAAGGTATAATCTTACGCTCAATTTCAAGACCCTCTTTATTAGTAAGAATACGTATGGTTTCTCCGAGAACAATATCATTAATATATTCTTCCATCCTTATAATTTTATTTTCTGAATCAAAATATTGAATCATCTTTAAATATGCATCTTTTCCCCAATAAAGCAGGTGTCGGCCAACAAATTCATTGTTAGAGTTGAAATATGAAGATTCTACAACTTCAGTAAAAACACCATCATCCTTTAGTAAAGTATAATTAAAATTATAAGAGAAATATTCAAAACCTACTGAATCCTCAAAAGAGACTTTTCTTGGTCTACCATCGCTTCTACTAATGAATCTACCAACCCATCCAGAACGAATGTTACTTAATTCATTTGAATATAAATTGGAATCAAGTCTGGATACATTACCACTTTCATGAAATAAAATTTTATATTCTGACCGTGAACCAGATTTGGACCAAATAAAAAAGTATGTCTCTTTTTCTTTCCTGTCCTTACCATATTTTGTTACAGTTTTGATGCGATTATCTTTATTGTAGGTGGCTCGATAATATATTTGACCATAAAAACTTTGAGGTTCTCCACGGATGTCAAGAACACGCCTATAAGGATTCCAATACTTATAATATTCAATACGTACTGATTCTTTTTTATTCAAACTTGGTAATTTTTCGATAGCCTTTAGCTTTGTTGAAAAAATAAAAAATGCTAACAAAAAAATTAACCACTTGCTTATTTTCAGGCTATCCCCCAACTCATCAATAAAATCACAGTGAAAAATAGGGAAAAACCTATCCATGTTCCGGCTTGGAACCTTTTGTTATAATCTACGACTTCTTCATCAAGTGTTTGGTAGTTTAATACGATAGTTTCGTGTTTTCCTTCATCGACAAATACATCTAAACGACCCATTACCAATATATCATTTAACATTTTTTCTTTTGATGTCATGGCTTTAGCATCCCGACTATAATCATTTGGGAAATAACCAACTTTATGCCATCCTGGTAAAACATCAATAAAATTTTTTAGTGGAGAATAACCAACCAAATATCCATCTACATAAATTGGTAAACCCTCTGTATCACATATTACCTCTAATGTCGTTCGTTCTCTGGAATCTTTCCAAGACATAGGATGATTCTTTTTTTGCGCTTTTTTTACATCAGGAAAAACATAAGAAGGATTAACTTCTTTAGCTTCTATAAAATCACGATATGTTAATATAACTTCTACAGTCTTATCTTCATTAGTAAGAATAACATCAAAAATCCCAATTTTGCGATTCAAATACATTGCTAATTGAAGTGAATTCTGAGACCAAGTCTCTTGGATATCATTAATTGGATATATAACAATATCTGAAAAAAAATTGGGCGTTGGCTTGATAATATTATAAAAATTTAAGATAAACCAATTTTCTTGTTCAATCCAACTAGAGATATCACTTCTTTCTATATAGCTAGATAATTGAAACTCAATTTTTATCCCTTTCTCCGTTTCTTCTATAGATTTAGATAAAATTGTAGGAAGGTCTTGTGCAAATAAAAAAGATATACAATTTAAATAGAATATTATTCCCCATATTTTTGTATTTAATGGGGAAAAAATCATTCTATTCTTCAGAGTCTTTATTTGATACAGCGAGATTGATTCTAATTTTTTGAGTTCTTCCTTGTGGTATATATATATCCTGATAGTCGGGAACACTCATTGCAAATTTTTGAGGAGCAGCATCAGGGTCAACAACACGAACCCTATGCCAACCTGGGGTAACAGACAATTTTTTTGGTATAGGTGTTTTACCAATCAAAGAACCATCAATAAAAACATCGGCACCTTCAAGATTGCAGGTAAGCTTAAGAAAGGTCTTACGCTTTGATAAATCAATAGGTAACAGATTAACCTGATTTACATTGGATAGTTTTCTTGTCTCTCTTTTCACTTGTGTTTTAATAGGAGTTTGATTTAGCAATTCTTTTGCTGTTTGACGTTTTTCTTTAGGGATTTTTAATAAACTTTGTTCTTTTTTAGATGAAATTTCTTTATCCATCGCGAAAAGAGGTTTCGCTCCTGATAGAGCTCTAATCAATTCTTTATGCGTTCCTTCACCTACAATACCATCAACATTAGCAGCATTAAAGCCTCTATCAAGTTGAAATTCAATT
>MDTA01010043.1_pt1 | contig 13525 bp, 16 predicted proteins | sample 811151 | NCBI WGS metagenome assembly MDTA01 (sample SAMN05326648, study PRJNA326480) | marine metagenome | isolation source: seawater | place: Indian Ocean: South | collected 2010 | reverse complement strand
TACAGTTTTCATCCCTAATTCAAAAGCAGGTTTTAAATTTCGTGCTATATCTTCTATAAATATACTATATTGTGGCTCAATTTTGTATTTTTCAATTATTTTTTTGTAAGTTTCTAGAGAAGGTTTCGGTATAAAATCAGCACTTACAATATCAAAAATGTCATCAAAATGTCTCTCTATTCCAAGTCTTTTTGTAACATTGTTAGCATGAGCTCTAGATCCATTCGTAAAAATTATTTTTTTTCCTTTAATCTTTGATATTTGATCATCCAATTGCTGATCTTTTTCTAAAAAGTCTAAATTTATATCATGAACATAATCTAAAAACTCATGAGCATCAATTTCATGATTTTTAATCATTCCATTAAGTGTAGTATTATATTCTATAAAATAGTTTTTTTGGATCTTTCTAGCTTCTATCGTACTTATCTTAAGTTTTTTTGAAATAAACTCTGACATTCTTTTATCAACTTGATCAAAAACTTTCGTTGCCCCTGAATACAGGGTGTTATCTAAATCAAAAAGCCAATATTTTATGTTTTTAAGTTCTTTCATTTTCTTATTAAAGTCCCTTCACCTTTGTCAGAAAATATTTCTCTTAGTATTGAATGACGTTTCCTACCATCAAGTATAACTACACCTCTAACTCCATTCTCTACTGCGTCAATACAGTTTTTTATTTTTGGTAACATTCCGCCTTGTACTATTTTTAATTTTACTAGATTTTCTATATCAAAAGGTTTTATTTCTGATATTAAGTTTTTCCTATCATCATAAACTCCCTCAACATTTGTCATCAATAAAAGTCTTCGCGATTTAAGTTTTTTTGCAATTGCGCTAGCAGCTGTATCTCCATTAATATTGTAAGTATGGTTGTTGTTATCAAGTCCGAGAGGAGCTACCACAGGTATCTGTCTTTGATTTATCATATCCTTAATAAGATCGATATTAATGTTATCCGGTATTCCTACAAACCCGAGTTCTGGCTTGTCAGGTTTAATTTTAATTATATTATTAACTTTTGAATTAATTGGGATTGCTTTTAGGCCTTTTTTATTAAGTGAATTTACAATGTCATCATTAAACTCTATTAATACTTTTTCCACTATTGATATTACTTTTTTATCCGTCACTCTTAAACCGTTAATAAACTTTGTTTGAATGTTTTCTCTTTTTAATTCTCTTTCTATTCTTGGACCACCTCCATGAACAACTATAATTGATAATCCCAATTTATTTAGGATACTTATATCTTCAATAAAATTATTAAAAATATTTCTATCAATTAAAACATTTCCACCATACTTTATGACAATTAATTCATTTTTATATTTTTCTATATACCTAGGAACATTATCTATATCCGGAGCGTCTTTAGGCCAAATATTTTTGATTTCATCTAAATTTCTTTCTTTTGACATTTAAGTAGTTTTAACTTTTGTTCTTTTAATTATTACCCACTGCTGTGCAATTGTAAGTATGTTATTTATTGTCCAATAAACTACAAGACCCGAGGGGAAAGGTGCCAATATAATAGTAAGAAACAGCGGGAAGAACATGAAAATTTTCGCTTGTATTGGATCTACTGGCGCAGGATTTAATTTTTGTTGCAAGTACATAGTTAAACCCATCAAAATTGGCCAAATACCAATTATTAAAAAACCAGGTGGATCCCATGGGATCAAACCAAACAAATTAAAAATTGTAGTTGGATCCTGTGCTGACAGATCCTTGATCCATCCAAAAAAAGGTTGATGCCTCATTTCCAGAGAAATAAAAAGCATTTTATAAATAGCAAAAAAGAAAGGAATTTGAATTAAAATTGGCAAGCAACCAGAGGCCGGGTTCACTTTTTCTTTTCTGTATAAAGCCATAATTTCTTGTTGAAGCTTTACCTTATCGTCTTTATGAACTTCTTTAAGTCTAACCATTTCAGGCTGCAAAGCTTTCATTTTTGCCATCGATCTAAATGAATAATTTGCAAGAGGGAAAAAAATCAATCTGATGATGATAGTTATTAAAACTATAGCAATTCCAAAGTTTCCTGTTATTTTAAAAAAGTAATCAACTATAAAAAAAAGAGGTTTTGTAAAAAAATAAAACCATCCCCAATCAATAACTAGATCAAATTTTTCTATACTTTGCGACTCAGCATATGTGTCTATGGTAGTTACCTCTTTAGCAGCAACAAATAATCTAATTTCGTTATTTTGTTTTGTTGACGGAGCAATATTTACAGGGTTATTTAATATATAATTTGCTTTAAAACCATTTTTATATAGGAAAGTGGATTTAAAATTCTCGTTTTTTGGAGGCACCACAGCAGTCATCCAGTATTTATCTGTAATTCCCAACCATCCATTGTTTGCTTCTCTAACTAACTTTTTTTCTTTAACATCGTCATAGCTATCTTCTTTTAATTCATCATCAAAAACACCAATAAAACCCTCGTGTAAAATATAAAAGTCAGTAACATCTTTTGGTTTTTCATTTCTAGTAATTTGTGCATATGGAAACAATTCTATAGTTTTATTAGTTTTATTTTCTACTTCTTGTGAAATTCTAAACAAATATTTATCGTCTAAATTGATAATTTTTTTAAATATTAAACCTTCTTTATTATCCCACTCCAAAACTATATCTTTATTTTGGGTCAATTTTTTATTACCTTTTACTTTCCACTTCGTGTCATTCTTTGGCACCTGTATCTTATCACCTATACTTGTCCACCCTGTTTCAACAAAGTAACCATTTGGTGTCTCTTTTGGATTTAAAAAAACAACCTTATCTTCTTTTTCTAATTCTTTTTTATATTTTTTAAACGAGAGGTCATCAATTATTGCACCTCTCAGAGATATAGATCCTGCGACATTACTATTTTCAATTTTTATTCGCTCAACATTTTGAATTGACTCTTCTCTTGATATAATTTCGGGTACTTTTAATTGACTTATGTTTGGAGTTATTTTGTTTTCCTCATCTTTTTTTTTATCTATCTTAACATTTGTTTGTATATTGTTTTCAGGTTTTGGTGTTTTGATAAATACTTCTGCTAACAATAAAACTGCCAAGGATAGTGCAATAGCTACAAATACGTTTCTGCCGTCCATTTAAATTTTCCCTTTATAATTTTTTTTATTTGGAACCATATCTAATCCAGAGCTTCCTCCAAAAACTTTAAAAGGATGACATTTTAAAATTCTTTTAAATCCCAGCAAGCTACCTTTTATTAAACCATGAATTTCTAATGCTTCTAAAAAATATTCAGAGCAAGAAGGTAAGTATCTACATCTTGCCCCAAGCAAAGGAGAAAAAAAATATTTATAAAATTTAATTATAAATGATAAAAATTTGATAATTATTTTTGACATTTAGTTTATTCTTTTAAAACTCTTTATCATAATTGGTAAAATTTTTTCCTGTTTTTCAATATAAGCTTTAGGTTTACCGAAAACTATATAAGTATAATTTAGGTTAATTGCACTATTTATTTTTAATAGCTTTATAATAATTGCTTTTAATTTTCTTCTAATTCTGTTTCTTTTTACTGAATTTCCGATTTTTTTTTTCATCACAAAGCTAATATTTAATTTTCTGATACTTTTTTGAGCTCTTAAATTTTTAAAAGCAAATAATGAGAAAAAGTCAGTATGAATTTTTTTTCCTTTAAGAACAGTTTTAAATTCCTCGCTTTTTTTTAAGCTTACAAGCTTAATCATCTGATATTATGTTGAAATTTTTTTTCTGCCTTTAGCTCTTCTTCGAGCAATGAGTTTACGACCGCCTTTAGTGGACATTCTAGATCTAAAACCATGTCTTCTTTTTCTTACTAGTTTGCTTGGTTGATATGTTCTTTTCATAGAATATTTTTAGTTATATATTTAAATATGGCTCTCATGTACAGTTAAAATTAGTTATGAGCAAAAAATTAAAACTTGTTTTTGGTTGTATTTATCTCCTTTGCTTAGGAGTGCTTCTTTATTTTGTTTTTAAATATCTTGATATAACTCAGCTAGGAAATTATGACTATATAAAGTCAAATAGTGGGACATTAATTGAATTTAAAGAGGACAACCTAATATTATTTACTTTAATTTTTTTTATATTTACTATCATTTGGATTCTATTACTAGGTTTTGGTACCCCAATAGCTTTAACCTCAGGATTTATTTTTGGCAAATGGTTTGGAACAATTTTTTCAGTTTTATCATTCTCAGTAGGGTGCACATTACTCTATATTCTCGCTAGTTATTATTTTAAAAGTCTAATTAAAGAAAATTTAGAAAAAAGAATTCATGAATATAAAGTTTTATTCAACAAAAATGAGTTTTTTTATTATATGATTTTTAGATTTGTTGGTGGTGGAGGCACTCCTTTTGCAATACAAAATATTCTGCCAGTAGTTTTTAATATGAGAATAAAAAACTATTTTTATTCAACTTTGTTAGGTTTGGTTCCAATGGTTTTTATTATAAATTCCCTTGGAGCTGGAATTGAAAATTTAATCGATACTAATAATAGTTTAAGTATTTTGACAATTACAAAGGCTCCAGAAATTTACCTACCTATAATGTGCTTCTTTTTAATAATGATTCTTGCTTACTTTGTTAAAAAAAGATTTCTATGATAAAAATTTCTAAAGAATTATTTTATTGGAGTTTATGGTTATTATTGATAATTATTTGGAATTACGGTTGGCCAACAGCTTCTCCTTTGTCTGATGTCTTAGTGGCTGTGCTTTTATCACTTTTTTTTATACTAATTAAAAAAATAAGGAAATTTTAATGAAAAAAAATTTTGCTTCTTATAAAAAAAAAATTGATAATTTTTTCTTAAAGGTCTCAAGATTATCAAAAAAACATCCTTTGATTACAGTTCTTCTAATGCATGAATATTTTAGAAATATATATCCTGCAGATTTAATTATAAAAAAAAGATATAATAAAGATCCTATAAAAAATTTTGATATAACTATTTCTAAATTAGAAATAATTTTAGAAACTTTTCTAGGTATAAACACTTATAAAAATTTAAATACAAAATTAGCAAGAGTAAATACACAAAAATTATTCGGAGATCTTTGGGAAAGCAGATATGAAGATTTTTCATTAGATCAAAAGAATTTTTTAAAACGATTATTAAAAAAAATGAATTTTAATATTCGTAATTTAAAAGATAAAAAAGTTTTAGATATGGGATGTGGATCAGGAAGGTTTACAATTGCTTTTGCAAAATTAGGTCCTAAAAAAGTTTATGGAGTTGACTTAGGAGATCAAGGCTTAAAAGTTGGGAGAAAATTGTGTAAAAGATTTAAATTAAAAAATGCAACCTTTAAAAAATCTTCAGTTTTAAGTCTTCCTTTCAGAAATAGTTATTTCGACTTTGTCTTTTGCAAGGGCGTATTGCACCATACAGGAAAATTGAAAAAATCTTTAAATGAATTTGTGAGACTGATTAAAAAAAATGGACATGGTTTTTTATATTTGTACGGGAGTGGAGGAATATTTTGGTATTCAAGAAAAAAAATGAGAAAAGTAATGAAAAACATTCCTTACAAATTTACAATGAATGTTTTAAAGTTGTACGGCATGCCTGCAGTAAGGACAGTGTTCGTTGATAGTTGGTACGTTCCAATTGAAGAGCACGTTACCAAAAATTCTTTAGAAAATTTCTTCAAAAGAAAAAAACTTAAGTTTAAAAAATATGATAAGGCTCTTCCAATTGAATTAGAAAGCATGAAAAAAAACAAAAACTTTAAAGTCCTTTATGGAGATGGTGAGCACAGATACCTCGTTAAAAAGACTATTTAGACCCAATACACAGATTAAAAAGTAACTTGATTTCGAAGACATTTTGAAATAATTTATATAGAGTGTTCAATAATTGAACAATTAAGAAATTAAAATGCTTTCAACAATATTTAAAATATTTAGTTTTTTTGAAAAATCGCAAAAAAAATATATTTATTTTATTTTTTTTATAGTTTTATTAAGCATGTTAATGGAGACTTTAACTATCGGTTTATTTCTACCATTAGTTTCCACAATAACAAATCCAGAGTCATTCCAAAATTTTCAATATTTAAATAAAATTTTAGAAAGCATTTTTTTCAGAGATTACTCACCTAATTTATTATTTATCTATTTTTTTCTTATTGTCTACATATTAAGATTTTTTATTCTATTGTTTTGTAATTGGTATAACTGGACTTTTGAATTTCAAATAAGAAAGTATTTAACCGAAAGGCTTTATAAAAATTATATCTCTATGCCTTTTTATAAATTTTTTGAATTTAATTCAGCCTTCCTATTAAAAAATATTAACAATGAAATATCTATTTTTTCAGCTGCATTAAGATCAGTCATAATGTTGATGACTGAAGTAGCTGTTTTTTTGGGAATATTTATATTATTAGTAATTTTACAACCTAAAGCGACAATTTCCCTAATATTTATTTTTGGTTCAATAGGAATTTTAATTAATTATTTTACCAAGAAAAAACTTAATCAGTGGGGAGAAAAAAGTCAGATAAATGATGGATTACGTATTAAAAATTTTCTTCAAAGTTTTAATGCTATTAAGGAAATTAAAATTTTTGGAAAAGAAAATTTTTTTCATAATAGAATGGAAAAATTTAATCGAATATTTTTTGATTCTAATAAAAAAGAAATGTTTATAAGAAGTGTACCTCGATTAATTCTTGAAATTATTTTAATAATTGGAATTTGTATTTTTTTAATATTTATGATTGTAAATAATCAAAACCTGATTAATGTGCTTCCAGCATTAGCACTGTTTGGAGCTGCAGCTTATAGAGTTCTTCCGTCTATTAATAGAATAATTACGTCCTCACAAAAACTAATTTTTACCGTCCCAGTTATTGACAATCTGTCTAATGAATTTAAAAAATATTTTGAAAAAGACTTAGAAAATTCAAAGATTAAAATTAAATTTTTTGATAAAAGCATAGATGTAGAAAATATATCCTATAATTATCCATCTAATAATGTGAATATAATAGACAATCAATGTTTCTCAATACCGAAAGGAAAATCAATAGGTATAATGGGTGAAAGTGGGTCAGGTAAAAGCACACTTATAAACATTCTTGTCGGGCTTTTAAGTCCTACAAAAGGTAAGATCAAAATTGATAATGTTGATTTAAAAAAAATTGAGATTAAAAGTTATCAAAAGTTGATTGGCTACGTTCCACAACAAACCTATCTTTTGGATGAGACCCTAGTTCAAAATATTGTTTTCGGCGTTGAGAAAGATAAAATAAATTATGATTATATTAAAAAGATTATCCAAATAGTAAAACTTGAAGACCTATTAACTAGTTTGCCAGATGGAATTGAAACAATAGTAGGTGAACGTGGTATAAAATTATCAGGAGGACAAATACAAAGGATTGGAATTGCTAGAGCCTTATATATTAAGCCTAAAATACTCATTCTTGACGAAGCAACTAATGCTTTAGATAATGAGACTGAAAAACAATTAATTACTAATTTAGGTAAATTAGAAAATCAAATCACAAAAATAATTGTTTCCCACAGATATTCTACTTTACAAAATTCTGACGAAATTTATGAATTAGTAGGGAAAAAATTAGTTAAAAAAGAAAAATGAAAATTTCAATTATTGGTACATCAAAAATAACAGATAGTCATTTAAGATCTATTTTAAAAAATAAAATAAAAATTATTTCCATCTCTTCAACTAGAGAAAAATCAAAAAGACTAAAAAAACTCTCAAAAAAATTTAAGATAAAAAAATCATTTTCAAAATGGACTGAAAATATTAAATATGCCAAAAAAAATAATTCCAATTTCTTAATTTGTGGAAGAATAGAAGATAATTTTAAAGTTTTAAAAAAATGTTGTGAAACAGGAAAAAAAATTTTAATTGAAAAACCAGTTTTTATCGATCCAAAGAAATTTAATACTTTCTTAAAATATAGAAAACAAATATTTGTAGGATATAATAGGATTTTTTACAAAAATATTATTTTTCTTAAAAAAGAGTTAAAAAATAAAAATAAATTATCTTGTATAGTTAAATGTCCAGAAAGTTCTCGTAAAGCTATTTTAACCAATTCTTGTCACATTATTTCAATTTTATTTTATCTATTTGGTGATTTGAAATTAATAAAAAAAATTAAGTTTAAAAAAAATATTTCTTGTTTATTTCAAAGTAAAAAAAAGGATATAATTACAATTAATTTTAGTTTAAAAAATTCAGATAATTTTTCTATAGAGGTATTTGATGAAAATAAAAGATACCATTTAGCACCTATAGAAAAACTTTCTATATTCAAAAATTTAGAAACAAAAAAAATTTTTAATAATAAAGTTTACCTTCCAAAAATTTTTTACCAATATGATGAAATTAAAATGTCTAAATCTTTCAAACCAGGATTTAACAAACAAATTCAAGCTTTCAAAAAATTTGAAAGAAAAAAAAAACATTTTTAATAATATTTTATTTGCCAAAAAAATAATGAGTATTTGTAATAAAATTATAAAATAAATGATTAAAAATATAATGATAATTGGTTGTGGAAATATGGGTTTTGCACATCTCTCATCATTTTTGAAATTAAATAAATCTTTTAAAATTTATCTTATAGATAATGATATAAAAAAAATAAAAAAGATAAAAAAAAAAATTAAAAATACTTTTTTTTATACCAAATCAGACCTTACCTTTTTAAAAAAAATTCCTTTTAATATGAAAATAGATTTTGCTGTAGTTGCTTCACATGTTTATCAAAGATTTGAAATTACAAGAAATTTATTAAAACATAATAAGGTTATAGTTTTATTTCTAGAAAAATTTTTATTTTATAAAAGTCATCATTATAGTGTTATAGAGAAATTATTAAAAAAAAAGGGAACCCAAGCATTTGTAAATGTATGGTCCTCAATTTTTTTAAAAACTATTAAGCTACACAAGATTAATTATAATAATGGTTTATCAAGCATTTTGATTAGAAAAGAGAGGCTACTAACAAATTTAATACACTACTATTTTCTTTTAGAGTTAGTTTCAAACGATGAGATTTTCATCGATTTCACTAATTCTAAGATTATAAAAAAAAAATTTTCAAAATTAACTTTTGATGAGGCACGAGGAAAAATAGTTTTTAAAAATAGATCAAGGCAAATAGCTGAAATAAAAAGTAACTTTTTAAATAATAATGATATTTGGAAATTTAAATCAGAAAATATAGATTTTCATTTAGAAATAAATGGTGGAAATATTTTGGTAAAATCTAAGAATAAATTAAAGAAATACAAATTTCCATTTTCTAGTCAGACAACAGCTGCTTTTTTTAATAAAATTATTAAAAATCCAAAAATATTAAAATCAGATTTTCCTAGATTTAATGCCATCTCACATATCTCTAAAAAAATCCTCAAGGAGGGAAGAAAAACTTTTAAGAAAGATTTAATAATAAGATGAAATCAAAAGAAACTTTTCAATTTTTAAAATCAATTGTACATTTTTTATTAAGCAAAGAAGGATTATCGAAGTTAAAAAGTTTTTTACTTGCAGATAAAAAAATTAAAAAATTGAATAAAGTCGATATAGTAATTTATGACTCTTCGAATAAAGATGTTTTTTTACCATATTTAAAAAACTTAAGCTATGAAATCCTAGATACACGAATGAAAGAAATAAATCTGAATGTACTTTTCAGACTTTTTTTCAGTTTAAAAAGTTTGAATATGAAAAATTATACTTTTGAATTCTTAAAGAGATGTAATCCAAAAATTATACTTACTTTTACTGATAATAATCCTAACTTTTATTTGTTGAAAAAAATTTTACCTAATTCAACCACAATAGCTATTCAAAATGGTATGAGGACACAAGATATATTTATAAAGTTGAAAAATTTTAAAAATTTAGAAGTAGACTATATTTTTACTTTTGGTAAAGCAATTCAAGAAAAATATAAAAGCTCTATTAAAATAAAAAACTTAGTTACCTTAGGATCTTTTAAAAATAATATGATTAAAAAATCAAGCAATAAAAGAAGAAACTCAATAGCATTTATATCAACTGGATTTATAAAGCAATTTAAGTTTTATCAGATTGATGAAACTACAAATTTAAAATTAATTTCTCCAAAAACATTCTTTAGTCCAGAGTATAATTTATTACCTAAATTATTGAAATATTGTGAGGCAAACAACAAAAAGTTAGAAATTGTTGGAAGAATACGTGACAAGAAAAAAAGTTATGAAGAGTACGAGTGGTATAAGGAGATGCTTGGTGAAAAAAACTTTACTTTTTTTGAGTTTGGAAAAAAATATTCTGCATATCAAATTTCTGATGAGGTTGAAGCAATTGTAAATATTTATTCTGCTTTTGGTTTAGAAGTCGTTGCAAGAGGACCTAGAATAGCTTTTTTTCATTTAAGGCATCACGTTTTGTCAGAAAGTTATCATTGTTTTTGGCCAGGAAAAATTAATCTTAAAGGTGATTTTTGGACAGATGAGGTTAGCCAGGAAGAAGTTGAAAGAGTTTTAAATTACTGTTTAAAAGCTAATGAGGCAGAATGGAATAGTAGTATCAAAAAAATTATGCCATATCTGATAACTTTTGATAAAGATAACGAGACATTTAACGACACCATAAAAAAAATATTAAATAAATATTAATTTCACGTATAAATAGTATTTTATAATTTAATAGCCACTTGCATAATTTCTTCCAAAGAAGTAAAACTATATTAATGCAGGAGCAAAAATGGGAATTCATTACGATTACAAATCCACTAGAGGTGAGAAGGCCATGAAAAAGGAGGCTAAGAGAAAAGCTCGGATCATGCAGAGAAGAGCGAAAAAAAATAGCCAAACTATTAATAATGAGCCCGAAAAAAAAATGCACGATATAGACAAACCCATTACTCTTGAAGATTTAACTAATCCAGATAAAAGTTAAACTATTCTATGAGATCTTCTGACACGAGGGACTCACGAAAATTAAGACGCGCAAATGCTCTAAAAATAAATTTAAAAAAGAGAAAAAAATTTAAAGATAAATTTAAAAAAAACAATCATGACAGTTCTATCAGACAAATGGATTAAAAATATGGTAAAGACAAAAGGTATAATAAAACCTTTTGTAAGTAAGCAAATTAGAAAAGGTAAGATTTCTTTTGGATTATCTTCCTATGGTTATGATGCAAGAGTTTCAAACGAGTTTAAAATTTTTACTAATGTAAACTCTGGAATAGTTGATCCAAAAATTTTTAAAAAAGATAGTTTTGTAACAAAAATTGGTAAGGAATGCATAATTCCTCCAAATTCTTTCGCATTGGCTAGAACTATTGAATATTTCAAGATACCAGAAAATGTTTTGGTTATATGTTTAGGTAAATCAACTTATGCAAGATGTGGAATTATTGTAAATGTTACTCCGCTTGAACCAGGTTGGGAAGGTCATGTAACACTAGAATTTTCAAACACTACTCCTTTACCAGCAAAAATTTATGCCAATGAAGGAGTTGCTCAATTTGTTTTTTTGAAGGGAAATGAAAAACCAGAGGTATCTTACGCAAAAAGAAAGGGAAAGTATATGAAACAAAAAGGAGTTACTCTTCCAAAAATTTGACATTATTTTCCATGCAAAAATTAATCATTAATGGACAAAAAGATTTATCAGGCTCAATAAACATCTCTGGCTCGAAAAATGCAACTTTACCAATTTTGGCAGCCTCTATTTTAGGAAATAATATTACTTTAAAAAATGTTCCTATGGTTAAGGACGTCTATACAATGGCAGAATTGTTAAATTTCATAGGGTTAAAAGTTCAAACAAATAAAAAGAAAAATTCTTTAAAAATAAAAAAAAATAAAAAATCTCTTAATACGGTTGCACCTTACAAACTAGTAAAAACAATGAGGGCTGGAATTTTAGTTTTAGGAGCATTATTAGCTAAATCTAAAAAAGCAAAAATATCACTTCCTGGTGGATGCGCGATTGGAACAAGACCAGTTGATTTACATTTGTTTGCACTAAAAAAGCTTGGAGCAAAAATAAAAATAAAAAATGGATATATATATGCTTCGGCGAAAAATGGTCTCAAAGGAAACAAAATAAAATTTCCCACTATTTCAGTAGGTGCAACGGAGAATGCTATTATTGCGGCTTCTCAAGCAGAAGGAAAAACTATATTAATTAATTGTGCGATTGAACCAGAAATCAAAGATCTTATTTCTTTTATTAATAATTTAGGTGGAAACATAACTGTAAAAGGATCTAGAAAAATTATCATCAATGGAAAATTTAAACCTGTTCAAACAACATATAAAATCATGTTTGATAGAATTGAACTTGGAACTTATTTAATAGCTTCTGCATTAGCGGGTAAAAAAATTACCTTTAGTAATATAAACCCAAAAATTTTAAAGACTGAAATTCAAGTTTTAAGAAAAATGGGGATTAAGATCAAAGTTTTACGAAATAAAATTACTGTTTATAAATCTTTAAAGATCAAAAAAGTAAATTTAAAAACTGAGCCATATCCAGGTTTTCCAACTGACTTACAGGCTCAAATTATGGTTTTGATGACCAAAGCTAACGGTATTTCAAGAATAAAAGAAAATATATTTGAAAATAGATTTATGCATATCCCAGAATTAAGAAGAATGGGGGCAAAAATTGCTGTTAAAAAAAATACAGCTATCGTTAATGGACCAACTTCTTTATCTGGAGCAGAAGTTATGGCCACCGATTTAAGAGCATCAGTATGTCTTGTTCTAGCCGCTTTAGTAGCAAGTAATAGAACGATAATTAATAGAATTTACCATTTAGATAGAGGTTATGAGAATTTAGAAAAAAAATTAAAAAGATGTAAAGCTAGTATTAGAAGAATTTAATGGAAACAAAAAATTTAAAACTTATTGCTCAAACAGAAGAAGATCTAAGAGTTTTATCAGCACATCTACAAGACTCAATTGCGTCTACAAAAGAAATGGCAAATTTAAAAAAAAATAGAATTTTTTTGATGCAATTAAACCGATTTATGTGGGAAGATGTTGAAAAAGGTGTTTTTAGAAAAAATAAAAGAATTAGGACAATTTTAAAATTTGAAAATGTTTTAAATGTAACTTCAAAAAACATTAATCAAAAAAAAGACAATAAGTTTCTAGATTTTTTAGCTATTGAAAGTAATGTTTTAGCTGATAAAAGTTATGAAATTAAGTTGATATTTTCTGGAGACTCTATTATTAAAATAGAGGCAGAAGTAATAGATGTTACGCTTGATGACCAAGGAATTCCTTGGGAAAGTAAGACAAAGCCTAAACATAAATTTTTATGAAGTTAAAGTTTGAAATTTTAAATTAAAAAGGAAAAATTTGGCTAAACAAGAAACATTAGAATTTAAAGGTAAAGTAACTGAGCTATTACCAAATGCCATGTTCAGAGTTAAACTAGAAAATAATCATGAGATTTTAGCTCATACAGCTGGAAAACTAAGAAAAAATAGAATTAGAGTTTTAGCAGG
>MDTA01024444.1_pt1 | contig 13528 bp, 9 predicted proteins | sample 811151 | NCBI WGS metagenome assembly MDTA01 (sample SAMN05326648, study PRJNA326480) | marine metagenome | isolation source: seawater | place: Indian Ocean: South | collected 2010 | reverse complement strand
TGAGGTAACTAATGTCTTAATTCTGCCTTTGGCAGCTGGATCCCTATCAATATAAGAGTCAATTAAATCAATGATTTTACTCATTTTTAAAAAAAACCTTGAATTTTAAATAATAAATTTAGTATACCGTCTCAGTGGTTAAATATAATAACCTACTATTTTAGTCAACTATCTATTACTTAAATATGAATAATCAAGTGAAAGAAGTCGTTTTAACGGGCCCAGACGGAAAATTGGTTGGAAAATATAAAAAAGGACAGTCTTTAAACCCTCCAATTGCATTGCTTATACACCCACACCCTTTATATGGGGGAACAATGAATAATCCAATAATTATGGAACTATTCTCAATATTTGACTCACTGGGATTTTCTATTTTTCGCTTTAATTTAAGAGGTGTTGGTAAAAGCGAGGGAAAATTTGACAACGGCCTTGGAGAGCTGGCAGATGCCGCTGCCGGTCTAGACTGGATACAAAGACAGAATCCTAATACTAATCAGTGTTGGGTTGCGGGTTTTTCATTTGGTGCCCTACTGTGTATGCAATTATTAATGAGAAGGCCTGAGATCACGAGATTTATAAGTATTTCACCTCAGCCGAATCTATATGACTTTAATTTTCTAGCCCCATGCCCGGCGTCTGGTCTAATAGTTCAAGGTAAAAAAGACGATTTGGTCCCTCCAGAAGAAACTTCTAAACTTGCAGAAAAGCTAAAGTCACAAAAGAATATTACAGTTGAATATGAAGAAATTACTGGTGCAAATCATTTTTATGACAATGAAACAGATAAACTTCAGAAAACAATTAGAGATTACATTGAGCGCGAACTAAATTCAAAATATAGATAATTATGCTATCTTTCCACCTGTAACAGGAATTTTGACGCCAGTGGTACTTGGAAACGAAATAGGTAAATTTTTAACCCTTCTAATACCTAAATAAGCAAAAGCCTGCGACTCTATAAACTTTGAATTGCCGTACTTTTCATCAATTGAAACTAATTTATCGCCAAAACTCTCTTTAAGTAAATTTAATATAAATTTATTTCGTATTCCTCCCCCAGATAAGACTATATTTTTTATTTCAAATTTATTTAACTCATCGATAATAGAATACGCGGTAAATGCAGATAAAGTTGCACATGCATCATAAAAATCAAGTTTTAATACAGAATTAATTGAAAAATAATTTCTATCTAATGATTTTGGAAATTTTTTTTTGAAATATAAATCTTTTTTTAAATCATTTAAAACTTTATTGTTAGTTTTGCCTTTTAATGAGAAGTCTCCGTTTTTATCATAGTTAATCTTTTTTATTAGAAATACATACCTGTCTAAAAGACACATGCCTGGCCCAACATCATAAGCTATTAATTTATTATTTTTATTCAATATTGTTATGTTTGAAATGCCTCCAATATTTATAAAGCAACATGGTTTTTTTAATTTTAATTTATCAATTAAGAGTTTATGAAAAATTGGAACTAAGGGAGCTCCCTGCCCCCTATTAAATAAATCTTTTTGTCTAAAATCACTAATTACAAGTTTTTTAATTTTTTTTTTAATGTATTTACTATCACAGAGCTGAATTGAACATTTAATTTTTGCTGAATGAAAGATAGTTTGACCATGTATGGCAACAAGATCGATTTTTTTTATATTGTAATATTTTATAAATTTTTTAATTGCAGTTACGTAATCTTCAGTCACAAGCTTTTCACATTTCATAATATGAGCAAAACTTTTTTTATTTTGAGTAAAATTATTTATAATTTTAATTAGTGAGTTTTTGGTAATTACTCTAAAATCATATAAAGCTGAATATTTATGATAAAATGAATTTTTACCATCAGATAATATTAATGATATATCAATTCCATCTAGAGATGTACCGCTCATAACACCAATTGCACTAATTTTATTATTTTTCATATATTTTGTATATTTAGTCTAAATAATTTATACATTATTGAATATTGAAAATGACACTAATTGAAGAACTAAAATATAGGGGTTTTATTAACCAGTGCACAAATGAAGAGACTCTGAGCAAGATTCTTAATTCTAAAAAAATTGTTTTTTATATTGGATTTGATTGTACCGCTAAATCATTACACGTTGGAAGCTTGATTCAAATAATGATAATGAGAATATTTCAGAGACATGGCCATACGCCAATTATCTTAATTGGAACAGGAACTACACGTATTGGAGACCCCTCTGGTAAAGATGAAACCAGAAAAATATTGACGAATGAAGAAATACTTAAAAATGCTGAAAATCTTAGAGAAGTCTTTGATAAATATTTATCATTCGATAAAAAAGATAATTCTGCACTTATAAGAGATAATTCTGTTTGGTTAGATAAACTTAACTATGTAAATTTTTTAAGAGATTATGGAAAGCATTTCACTATTAATAAAATGCTTACTTTTGATAGTGTCAAGATAAGACTTGATAGAGAGCAATCACTAAGTTTTGTAGAATTCAACTATATGATTTTTCAAGCATATGATTTTTATGAATTAAATAAACGAGACTCATGCGTCTTACAGATTGGTGGCTCTGATCAATGGGGGAATATTGTTAATGGAGTCGAACTTACAAGACGAGTAAGCGGAAATGAAGTATATGGTCTAACGACACCTCTTCTTACAAATTCTAATGGTGAAAAAATGGGTAAAACTGCAGATGGTGCAGTTTGGCTTAACGGTGAATTGCTATCAGCTTATGATTATTGGCAATTTTGGAGAAATGTTGATGACAGAGATGTAATAAAATTCATAAAACTTTTCACCGATTTAGATAAAACTCAAATCGAAACACTCGAAAAATCACTTTCCAAAGATGTAAACAGTCTCAAAATCATACTTGCTAATGAAACTACATCAATGCTACATGGAGAAGAAAATTCAATAAAAGCAGAAAAGACTTCTAAAGAAATTTTCGAAAATAAAAGTTTTTCTGATGATATACCTACTCTTAGATTGCTCAAAAAAGATATTAAAACAGGGGTACATTTATCTGACCTAATTACTCAAGTTAAATTTGCTAAATCAAAAACTGAAGCCCGGAAACTAATGCGCGGCAAAGGAGTAAAATTAAACGGAGAAATTGTGAATGATGAGCTTTTATCATTAAGTTATGATCAAATTTCAAAAAACGATAATGTTATTAGCGTTGGCAAAAAGAAACATTTCAAAGTTACTGTTGAATAGATGGGTTGTTATCTAAAGCTTCTAATGCCCTTTCAATTATTCTAGGCTTAATTATAGTAAGTGGGTTAGAAACAACGTCAGGGTTTTCAATTGCTCCTGACAATGTAAAATCTATTGAAAACATCCCCTCTCCTTCATTTCCAACTATAATTGGCCCTAAAATTGGTAGTTTTTGAATTATCGCATTAACAAGATGCATTGGGCTTATTTCACCCTTCATATTAACTACTTCTTTTTTTCTGTCGATTTCACCATCCATAATCAAGCCCAAACTATCACTAACAGCGAATGACTCTATTTGATCAAATTTGTTATCTTTTTCAATGTAGCTAATTTCTCCGTACCCAAAGCGAATACCTTTCTCGCCTTCTGCGATGCCTACTAGACCAGAAATTGACGGTAATGAGAGTAGTTTCAGTGAAGCAGGAGTATTTATTAATACAAAATCTTTTAAATCAATTTTTACTTTTGTCTCATTTGTTCCCAAGTCCCTAATTGATATCATATCAACTTCACCGTCACTAAGTAATCTACTGGCAGGATGATCGTTATTTACAAAATATGTTATATCTGATGAATTTATAATATTGATATCGTGGCTATTATTTTTTTCTCTAGAATAATTTAATTCATGTCCATTAAATTTTGCATGACTGCTAACAGATAAATTTGACCGTCTTTTTTCTATTCGTGCATTAAAATCATTTACTTTAACTAATCCAGCGAAAATAACTTCATCTGTAATTATTGAGTAGTTCTCAGTAGATAAGTAGTATTTTTTTTTCTTTGATTTTTTTTCAACTTTGTTTTGTGACAAATCAATGATTTTACCTTTTACTTTTAGATTTAAAATTCTCTCAGATAAATCGCCCTCAAGAACTAGGTTGGTGTTTGATTTATTATCTATCGTTATATTCTCTAAAAAGATATGATTAGTTTTTGTGATTTTTACTCTTCCATTAATATCAATTTCACTATTAATTGAATTAAATTTAATAAAACTATCATTTAAAGAGTTTGTGGCGCCCTCAAAATTAATTTTGAGTTTAGTTTTATCGTCTTTTTTTAAATTTATTTGTCTTATAAATGCACTTGTATTTGAAAAGTCGATATTTCCTAATAGGGATGGTGAAACAGTCTCCAAATTCTTTATTTCTAAATAATATTGAGCAGGTCCTGAAATAAAACTAGGATTATCATTGTCATCAAAAATAATATTTGTATTAATTTTACCAGAAGAAACTACATACAAATTTTTTAGGGAGTCTCTCAAATTATCTGAAGATGGATTTATGTCAAAATTCAAAATTACATCATTCTCATAATTTAAATTATTTTTTAGAAGTTTAGTAACTCTAGCTGTATTATTTTCTCTAGATAAAATTGTAGTCTGAAGAAAGCTTATTGCGGCCTCTTTATCTATTGAGGTGACTAAATTAATATTTGCATTGTTAAAACTTTTGTTGAACTTAAAAAAACTACCTTTTTTCAATCTTATTTGATCGTTTTTTACGTTATATACATTAACAACATATTGATCTTTTTCATTGTAAACCTCTACTTCATAATTCGTGAGGCTTCTAAAATTTTCAAAAAAACTTTTTTGCGGCAAGAGTAAATTTAAGTCATAAATGCCAGATATTTTTACATTTAAATTTTCACTCAAACTTTTCGTAATTTGTTTACTTTTATAATTGAAATTTGTTTCCAATATAATGGATTGCCACCCCTTAAACCCTTCAAATATTGACTTAATCTTACTTTGATCATCAATGTTAAGAAATTTAATTAGAGGATTTTTCGTTGCATTGATGTCAAGTTTTGCATTAATAATGTTATATCCAGTATCAATTTTAATATAACTTTTCTCATTTAAATAAAAATCTCTTCCAATAAATTTTGTGATATTTATTTGTTTTTTATTTGGAATATATTTAGCTTCAGTTTCATAATTAACTCCATTATGAGATATAATTGAGTTAAAATTAATTTTAGACAATAAAATATTAGTAAGAGAATTTGTATCGAAATGGAATTCGTTACTATTAAATATAATTTTTTCGTTTGATTCATTTAATTTCAAATTTGCACTCCTAATTGAAACTAATATTTTATCTGCTTCATCCACATTGGTTTGCAGATCTTCAACATTAATTTGTAAATCAAAAGTTGATATTTCTATCTTTTTTACTATAAGTTTTTCATTCTTATCAAATGACAGTGTAATTAAATTTAAAAAACTTAAATCCCAATTAATTGATTTAGCAATGATTATAATATTATTATTTTTAATATTTAATTCATTAATTTCCAAATAAAAACCTTTTTCATAGTCGTTTTTTAATACAACATTATCTATTTTTGAATCTAATGAATAATGTGATCTAATTTGATTTGAAATAGTGTTTTCTAAAAATCCTAATTGCAGCCCTCCATAATATGCTTTTACTGATACAGAAATAAAAAATAATACGAAGGTTAACAAAAATAATATTATTGATTGATAGATTAATTTTTTAGTCATTATTTATTTGATATTTGAAAAGATTAATTTGTCAATTTCACCGTCTAAGACTGCATCTGGATCACTATCCTCATAATTGCTTCTAAGGTCCTTAACCATTCTATATGGATGCAAAATATAGGACCTAATCTGATTTCCCCAGCCAATGTCAGATTTTTTATCTTCAGTTGCTTTTTTTTCATTCTCTATTTTTTGCATCTCTAACTCGTATAATTTTGATTTTAATAAATTAATTGCTGTTGCCTTATTTTTGTGTTGTGATCTCTCATTTTGACACTGAACAACTATGCCTGTAGGTTCGTGCGTTATTCTTATTGCGCTGTCTGTTGTATTTACATGCTGACCTCCTGCTCCAGAAGCTCTAAATGTATCAATCCTCAAATCCTTGTCTTGCAAATTTATCTCAACTGTTTCGTCGACAAAGGGTGAGATCCAAACCGATGAAAAACTTGTATGTCTTCTAGAATTTGAGTCAAATGGGGAAATTCTCACAAGTCTGTGTATACCAGACTCTCTTTTTAAGTATCCGAATGCATATTTTCCTTCTATCAAAGCGGTACAGGATTTTATGCCAGCTTCGTCACCATATGACTCGTACATAATTTTAAAGTTAAATTTTTTTCTCTCAGACCAGCGCATATACATTCTTTGAAGCATCTGTGCCCAATCCTGGCTTTCAGTACCTCCCGCACCTGCGTGAATCTCTAGATAACAATTACTTGAGTCTGCCTCACCATTAAACTGAAGTTGAAATTCAATAGATTCTAGTTCAGATATTAAACGAGAAATAGATTTATAGCATTCTTCCAGAGATTTCTGATCATTTTCTTCACTTGCTAGAACAAAAAATTCTTTTATATCGTTAATATTTTTATCAAATTTTGAAACCAGCTCAAGCTTTTGTTCCAAATCATTTATTTCCACCATTACATTTCTGGCAACGTCATTATTTGACCAAAAATTTGGTTCTTCACTAGCTAATTTTAATTTTGATAATTGTTTTTTTAATTTAGCTGAGTCAAAGATGACTCCTAATGAAATCGAGTTTTTTATTTGCTTTTTCAACTAAATTGAGAAAATCATTTTCCATTATTTTTAATAAATTATATATTCTTCAATGTTATCTTTTTCTATTTGAATAATTTGGAAACCTTCACTTCCAACTAATGTTTCATTTTTTATCGCAAGATTATCACTTTTACTAAAAGCTTCATAGATAGTTTCAGCTTTATTTAAATTATTTACAATTTTTCCACTTTCAAAGTCTATTTTGATTAGTTCTATTCCTTTAGGAATTGTAAAGGGAAGAATAGGTTTATTTTTGTAATAATTTTCAATAAAATCTTTGAAAATAGGCACAGCGACTGAAGATCCTGTTTCTCTTTTTCCAAGCGAGTCTGGGTTATCAAATCCCGTATATACTCCTATAATTAAATCAGAAGTAAATCCTATAAACCATGCGTCAGTGTTATTGTTAGTTGTTCCTGTTTTACCAGCAATCTCAATTCCATTAATTTTTGTTTTACGGCCTGTCCCTCTATCTACAGCTCCTTTCAAAATTGAAACCATCTGGTACGACTTAGCTTCATCAAAGATTCTTTTTGAGACACTAATTAATTCAGGCATTGGAACTTCCTCAAGATACGGATCCCTACAATTATTACACAATGAAAAATCTTCTAAATATATATTTTTACCTCGTCTATCTTGTATTCTATCTATAAGACTTGCATTTATCTTTTTTCCTCCATTCACAAATGAAGAGTAAGCAGAAGTTAATTTAATTAGTGAAGTTTCCCCTGCTCCCAATGCCATTGATAACACTGGCGGCATATCAATCATAATTCCAGTTCTTTCAGCTAATTCAGATATTTTTTCCATACCTAAATACTGTGCAATTCTAATGGTCATCAGATTTCTAGAATTCTCAACTCCTTTTCTTAAGGTTGATGGACCATAAAATTTTTTTCCATAATTTTCAGGTTTCCATTTGCCCAATTCTTTTCCCTGATCAATAACAAAAGGAGCATCTAGTATTAAACTGTTTGGCTGTAAACCATTTTCAAGTGCTGACATATATACAAAAGGTTTAAATGATGAGCCAGGTTGTCTTTTTGCTTGGTACACTCTATTAAAATTACTCACATTAAAGTCAAAACCGCCAGATAATGCGAATACTCTTCCAGTATATGGATCCATAACAACAATACCGCCATTTATTTTAGGTATTTGTTGAAGTTCATATTGCTTTGAGTCTCCAGATCTAGTGACGTAAATTACATCATTTATTTTTAAAATATCGCTAACAACATTTACTTCTGGCCCAACGAAACCTTTAGATAAGCTTTTTCGAGCCCATTTAAAATTTATTAATTCCCCTTCAAGGATATGTTTATCAATTACAACTTCAAGTTTAGCTTCCCCATTTGTCGTGTCGATTTCTTTCAATCTCGCAATTAAAAAATTATAAGGCTGTTTTTTGTTAATATGTTTTTTATACCATTCATTGCCTGAGTCATTAACTATTGCTCCTCTATAACCATGTCTTTTATCATAATTTAGAAGACCTTTCTTTAATGCTGTATCTGCGATTATTTGTGTTTCAGTATTCAAAGAAGACCTAACAGATAATCCGCCATTATATAAATAATCTTCTCCGAAAATTGAAATTATTTGTTTTCTAATTTCTTCAAGGTAGTAATCAGTGGCAAATATTCTGTTTCTTTCGCTTAAATATGTTTTGATAGGTATTTTTTTATAAGAATTTAATTCAAATTTATCTATATAGTTGTTTGCATACAATCTGTCTAAAACCCAATTTCTTCTGTCAAATGCTAAAGTATAATTTTTATTTGGATTATATCGACTTGGTGCTTTAGGAAGTGCAGCAAGGAAAGCCATTTCCGGAATATTTAATTCTCCTAGTGATTTTTTAAAATATCTATTAGAGGCAGCGGCAATTCCATAAGTTCCAGACCCTAAGTAAATTTGATTCAAATATAATTCCAAAATTCTATCTTTTGATAGACTCCTCTCTATTTTAAGTGCTAAAAGTCCTTCTTTGATTTTTCTGGTTATACTCAATTCATCTGATAGTAAGAAATTTTTTGTGACCTGCTGCGTAATTGTAGACGCTCCTTCAGGTCTTTTATTATTAAATAAGTTGAATATATTTCTGGTAAAAGCTCTTACTATACCCATTGGGTCAACGCCATAATGAGTATAGAAATTTTTGTCTTCAGCAGATATGAAGGCATTTTTTAGATTTTCAGGAATATCATCTATGGGTATAAAAATCCTGTACTCTCTTGAATATTCTTTAACAAGATCTCCATTTGAAGCATGAATTCTTGTCATTACATTTGGTTTATACTTTTGAAGGCTTGAGTCGTCTGGAAGCTGAGTATAAAAGTATAAAATTACGCCTAAGATTGTCAAAGCAATCAAAACGATTAATAAGAGCAAATAGTTAAAAAATCTAATTTTTCTCAGCATAAATATTATTATTTGATTAGATTATGGCGTTCATTTGACTAAAAGACTTAAATTTTGTGCCTAATACAAAAAAAATTATCATTGATTTTTACAATTTCTAAATATATCAATGCAATCATATAGTTACAGTAAAATCATGACTAAAACTAAAATATTCATACAAAAATATTCTATGCCGCAAGGTGCGGCAATTACATTGAAAGGTTTCTTTAAATGTCACAAAAAATTCTTATTGATGGCTCTGGAGAGAGTCAAACACAATTTGCATTACTATCAGCTGATAACAAGCTCGAGGATTTCGAGTTTGAATCATTCATAAAAAAAAATCTTAAGGGCAATATTTATCTCGGTAAAGTATCAAGAATTGAAGCTTCTCTTCAAGCTGCATTCGTAGATATTGGTTCAGAAAAAAATGGGTTTCTTGCTTTTGGAGAAATTCATCCAAACTATTTTCAAATACCCGTTGCTGATCGTGAGGCGTTAATACAAGCAGAGGCAGAAATTGAAGAGGAACATAACATAGATGTAGCTACAAAAAATAGCTTAACTCTTAATGATCAGGAAACTGATAAGGTAAATTTAGAAGAAGAAAACACAGATAAAAAAATTAATGAAAATGTACCCGATACTGAAGAAGCATATAATAACGATGTTTCAGATAAATATCATAAAAACTTTAAACGCAAATCAAACTCTAGCCTAAGAAGAAAGCTTTATAGATCATATAAAATACAGGAGGTTATTAAAACCGGACAACTTATACTTGTACAAGTTGTAAAAGAAGAAAGAGGCAACAAGGGTGCCGCTCTTACTTCATACATTTCACTCGCAGGTAAATATTCTGTTTTAATGCCGAATTCTACCAAGACAATGGGGATTTCAAGAAAGATTTCTGTATCAGATGACCGTAAAAAATTAAAACAAATTATTGATGACCTTAAAATTCCAAAAGAAATGGGTCTAATTATAAGAACTGCAGGTCTAAATAAAACAAAGAATGAGATTAAAAAAGATTATACTACTCTTAACAAATTATGGGCACAAATAGTAAATGAAACCAAGAAAGCAATTGCCCCTGCACTCATTCATGAAGAGGGTAATCTTTTAAGACGAATAGTACGTGACGTTTATACAAAAGATATGGAGGAAATAGTTGTACAGGGAAAAAGTGCTTATCAAGAAACAAAAAGACATATGTCACAAGTTTTACCGAGTTGTTCGAAATTTGTAAAACTTTACAAAAGTAAAGAGCCGATTTTTTCAAAGCATAATGTTGAAAAAGAAATAATAAAAATGTTTGAACCTGAAGTAAAACTTAAATCAGGTGGGTATATTGTCATTAACCCAACAGAAGCATTAGTAGCAATCGATGTTAACTCTGGTGGAGCGACAAAAGAGAGAAATATAGAAAAAACAGCTCTTAAAACAAATTTAGAAGCAGCAAATGAAATTGCTAAACAAATTAAAATACGTGACTTGTCCGGTTTAATTGTTATTGATTTTATTGATATGTATGAGATGAGAAATAACCGTCAAGTAGAGAGAAAGATGAAAGAACTTATAAAAAAAGACAGGGCCAGAACACAAGTTTCTAGAATAAGTCAATTTGGTCTACTAGAAATGTCAAGGCAGAGATTAAGACAAAGCTTTATTGAATGGAAAACAGAGCTCAGCAACTCCTCCGTAGCTCGAAAACATATTTATCAAATAAAAGAAGCTCTTAATAAAAAGAAACTAAAGAAATTAACTGTTAAACTTAGTCCCTTCATAAAAGTTCATATAGATAATTTCTTTGATAACGAAATAAAAACGATAGAAAGAGACAGAAACGTAAAAATTAAAATAATTGATGACGTTGCATTTGACTTCAGCCAAATTTACTTTGATGATGAACTAAGTGATCTTAAAGAAGCAAAAAAAGTTTCCAAGAAAACCGACGTAAAGAAGAAAGCTAAACCAGCTACAAAGAAAAAGTTAATAAAAGACAAAAAATTAAAAGATATAAAAACTAAAAAAGTTGTAAAGAACTCTGCACCACCTCTAAAGGAAATTAAAAATAAGAAATCCGGCTGGTGGCAAAAAGGATAATGAAAAAAATTAAGAATTTTATCTTTCTTTTCTATATTATTTTTTTTTCTTCTACTTTAAATGCTCTTGAAATTATTAGAGATACAGAACTTGAACAATTCACAAATGACGTTTTGTCGATACTAACTCAATCAGATGAATTACAAGTAAGTGACTTAAATATTTATTTTATTAAAAGTAATCAGATTAATGCCTTTGTTACTGGTGGAAAAAATATATTCATAAATACTGAACTTCTTATTGAATCTGATGACTATAGGGAATACGCTGCAGTTTTAGCTCATGAACTTGCTCACATAAAAGGCGGCCATGTATTCAATACGTCAATTGAAATATCAAATTTATCGGATAAGGCTTTACCTATATATTTACTTGGTATAATTGGAATTTTATCTGGCGCAGCAGAGACAGGGGTGGCTGGAGTAATGGTTGGACAAGCAAGTGTAAGTGACAACTTTACTTACTACTCAAGAACACAGGAAGCATCAGCAGACCAAGCAGCTGTCAAATTATTATGCAAAAATGGCATTAGCGCTGATTACTTAGTTAGTTTCTTGAATAAACTAAGTAAAATTGAAAGAATTAAATTCGAAAGTAAACAAAATTATAGATCAACTCATCCATTGACTAAAAATAGGATTATCTGGATAAATTCCGCAATAAAAAATTACAAAAAATGTAAATTTAATAATGACAAGAGATTAAGTAAAAGATTTGACCTGGTTAAAGCAAAAATTCATGGCTTTACTCATCACGAAAATGAAACAGAAGCGATATATCAACTTGATAAAGATGTCGACTTATATGCTACTGCGGTTTCTAGTTATTTTAAAGGCGATCATCATCAGTCAATTAAAAATTTAGAAAAATTAATAAACTTAGATCCTACAAATCCCTATTATAAAGAGTTATTGGGCGAAATATATTATGCCAATGGTAATTATGAAAAGGCCTATTACTATCAAAAACAAGCAATTGATGAAATAGAGGAAGTAAATGACTTGTATTTAATGATGATTGGGAATTACTTAGTATCCCTAGAAGAAAACGAAAAAACATTAATTGGAATTAATTATATTAAAAAATCAATTCAAATTAATCCTAAAAATTCTTACTCTTGGTATTTATTGGCAAGAGCATATGCTCAGGTTGATGAAATTCCATTAGCTAATTATGCAACTGCAGAAAGATATTTCTTAATAGGTGAGCGTGAATTATCATACGATTTTGCTCTAAGAGCACTTGAAAATGTTGAAGAAAAGTCCCCTGAATGGTATCGATCGTTTGATCTAATTGAGATTTTAAAAAAAGAAGTATCAACAAACAGATAACACAATATAATAATTTTATGAATAAAAAATTAGTTCAATTCATTGATGGTCCAAATCTAAACTTATTGGGAGATAGAGAGCCTGAAATATATGGATCAATGACCTTGGAGGATATTCATAAGAGTGTTAAAGATCATATTATTAAAAATAATTTTGATATTGATGTAAAATTTTTTCAATCAAATGCTGAGGGAGAAATTGTTAATTGTATACAGGATACTAAAAATACATGTTCAGGAATAGTAATTAATCCAGGCGGGTTCTCTCATACCTCCGTTTCAATTTTAGATGCACTTTTAGCTGTTCAAATACCTAAAATTGAAATTCATTTATCAAATCTTTTTAAAAGAGAGGACTTTAGGCATCATTCATATATTAGCAAGGGGGTTAATGGTGTTATATGTGGGTTTGGGCCAAATAGTTATCTACTCGCTGTTGAAGGAATAATTAAATTAATATAAAAGAGATAATTAATGAGCGAAAAGTCAAAAAAATTTATTGATCCTAAGCCTATCAAGGACCTAGCAAAAATATTAGATGATCTTAATCTAACAGAAATATCTTACTCAGACGGAAATTTTTCAATAACAGTAGCAAAGGGAATTAAAACACAACCAATTCAGGCATCGCAAATTGAAAAAGATGATACATCAAAACCTGATAACGAAATTGATTACAAGAATGATCCCAGAGTAATTAAATCTCCTATGGTTGGAACCGTTTACCTTCAACCAGAGCCAGGTGCTAATAAATTTGTTAATATTGGTGACTCTGTTAAATCAGGTCAAACAATTCTTATTGTTGAAGCAATGAAAACAATGAATCCCATAGAATCTTCACTGCAAGGAAAAGTAATCAAAATTTTAGTTGATA
>MDTA01213654.1_pt1 | contig 13530 bp, 12 predicted proteins | sample 811151 | NCBI WGS metagenome assembly MDTA01 (sample SAMN05326648, study PRJNA326480) | marine metagenome | isolation source: seawater | place: Indian Ocean: South | collected 2010 | reverse complement strand
TGGATCTGTTATTGGTGAAAACTGTATTATTAATTCAAAAGCTCTAATAGAGCACGATTGTAAGATAGAGGACAATTGTCATATATCTACTGGATCTATAGTAAATGGACATTCTTCAATAGGAAGAAATTCTTTTATTGGAAGTAATTCAACTATTTCGAACAATATTAAAATTAAAAAATATAGCTTCATAAAATTAGGATCAGTTGTAAAGAAAGATATTTAGATGACAAAAACTTTTATAATTGCAGAGGCTGGGGTAAACCATAATGGAAACTTCAAACTTGCACTTAAAATGATAGATAAAGCAAAAAATTTTGGTGCAGACGCTATTAAGTTTCAAATTTTTGATAGTAATAAATTAGCAACAGAAAAAGCTGATTTAGCTAATTATCAAAAAAAAATAAAAAACAAATTTAGCAATCAGCAAGAAATGCTTAAAAAATTAAGTTTAAAAAAAAGTGATTTTTTAAAACTAAAAAAACATTGTAAGAGAAAAAAAATTAAATTTCTATGTTCACCATTTGACGAGGAAAGTTTAAAATTTTTGATAAAAATTGGAGTTAAGACTATTAAAATTGCCTCAGGAGAAATTACAAATATACCTTTACTAAGAACTGCAGGAAAATTAGCAGATAATGTTATTTTTTCTACAGGAATGGCCTCTCCTAAAGAAATTGAGCATGCATTTAAAATTTTAACAAAATCTGGTCTGTTATCTAAAAATATTACAATTTTACATTGCACAACAGATTACCCGGCACCTTTGAAAGATTTGAATTTAAATTATTTAAAATATTTAAAGAAAAAGTTTAAAACAAAAATTGGTTATTCTGATCATACAATTGAAAAAAATATACATATCACTGCTGTAGCCATTGGCGCAGAGGTAATAGAAAAACATTTTACTTTAAGTCGAAAAATGAAAGGACCAGATCACCAGGCTTCCATAACTCCTAACGAGTTTAAATCAATTATCAGCGAAATAAGAAAAACAGAAATGGCGCTTGGGCAAGAAAAAAAAATTATTTCTAGAGAGGAAAAAAGAAATATCAAAAAAATTAGAAAATCAATTTTTGCAAAAAAAAATATTTTAAAAGGAGAGTATTTTACTATTAACAATTTAACAACTAAAAGGCCTGGCACTGGCTTGAATGCAGTTTATTGGGACAAAGTGATCGGAAAAAAGGCAATTAAACAATTTAAAGAGAATGAAAAGATTAAAATTAAGTAAAAAGAAGAGAATAGCTTTTATAACTAGTTCTCGATCAGATTTTTATCTTCTAAAAAATCTAATTAATCTTTTTAGAAAAGATAAAAAATTTGAAGAATATATCGTAATTACAGGAAATCATTTTTTAAAAGACTTCGGATATACTTTTAAAGATATATTAAAAAATAAGTTTAATAGAGTAGTCAAATTAAATACCTTTAAGCTAAAAAGTGACTCTAAAGGTATTTCAGATAATTTTTACAAAACTTCAAAATATTTTTCGGATTTTCTTAATAAGAGAAAAATTGATTTAATAATTTTGCTTGGCGACAGATATGAAATACTTTCAATTGCAGCCATCTCATCACTATATTCTATACCAATTGCACATTTGCATGGAGGAGAAATAACGTATGGATCACAAGATGATAATTATAGACATGCTATAACTAAACTTTCTCATTTACATTTTGTGTCTACTAATAAAGCTAAAAAAAGAATTTTTCAATTAGGTGAGGGTAAAAAAGAAGTTTTTAATGTTGGATCTTTTGGAATTGATCGTATTAGAAATATAAAATTATATTCAAAATTTGAAATTGAGAAGAAATTAAAAATAAAATTAAAAAATCAAAATTTTTTAATTAATTTTCATCCCTCAACATTTCTATCTAAAAAGAACGTTATTGAAATAAAAGAAATTTTGAAAGCTTTGAAATATTTCAAAAACACAATTCTTATTTTTACTTATCCTAATGCAGATAAATTTAATTCCTTGATTATTACAGAATTGAAAAAATTTACAAAAAAAAATAATAATTGCTATTTATTTAATTCTCTCGGTGATAAAAAATACTTTTCATTGATTCAATATGTTGATCTTGTAATAGGGAATTCTTCAAGCGGAATTTTAGAAGTTCCGTACTTTAAAAAACCATCAATTAATTTAGGAGATAGACAACTTGGCAGAGAACAACCAGCTAGCGTAATAAATTCTAAAATAAAAAAAAATTTAATTATCAAGAATATTAAATTGGGTCTTTCAAATTCTTTTAAGAAAAAGATCAAAAAGTTTTATAACCCATATCTTAAAAAAAATACTGCACTAAAAACTTATAATATAATTTCAAAGTATAATCTTAAAAAATTTAATTACAAAAAATTTCATGATTTCAAATAAAATGAGCAATTGGAAAAAAACAATAATAACAAAAAAATTTACAATAAAAGAAACAATTAAAAATTTAAACTCTAATCCATTTCATATTTGTTTGTTGGTTAACAAAAAAAATCAATTAATCGGTAGTATTACCGATGGCGATATAAGAAGGGCTATTATTAAAGGTTACAGTTTAGATGATAAAGTAGAAAAAATTTGTAATAAAAACCCTTTAAAAGGAAATGAAAAAATGAATTTGCAACAAATTAAATATATGATGATTAAAAATGTAATCTTACATTTACCTATAGTTGATAAAAAAAATAAGATAAATAATGTATATTCTCTTCAAAAAATCCATTCAGGGGAGATTATTAATAGTACATTTTTTATAATGGCAGGAGGTAAAGGAAAAAGGTTGATGCCGCTTACAAAAAAAATACCTAAACCATTACTTAAAATAATGGGCAAACCTATTATCGAGCACATAATAATTAATGCTAAAAATAAAGGATTCAAAAAATTTGTAATTTCTCTGAACTATCTTGCAAAAAAAATAATTAATACCCTAGGAGATGGTAGCAGGTTTGGAGTAAAAATTAATTATATTTTAGAAAAAAAGGAGCTAGGAACTGCTGGCTCATTAGGGTTTTATAAAAATAAATCAAATGAACCAATAATTCTATCAAATGCCGACATTCTAACAGATATTAATTATACTAAATTCTTAAAATTTCACAAAGACTCAAAAGCAGACTTAACAATTGCAGTTAGAAAACACGAGATTAAAAATCCTTTTGCGGTGATTAAAATTGAAGGCGGCAAAATGTTGAATATTGACGAAAAACCCGTAATTTCAAGTTATATAAATGCTGGTATCTACGCAATTTCAAAAAAAATTTTAAAATTAATAAAAAAAAATAGCTACTTAGATGTAACAGAACTTATCAAAAATCTTAAAGAAAAAAAGAAAAAAGTTTTAGTTTTTCATTTTGAAGATCAATGGGCTGATATTGGAACTGTATCAGACTACAATAAAATAAAAAAATATAATTTTAATTAATTACATGAAAATAGTAATCATAATATTAGCTAGAAAAGGCTCTAAAAGAATTAAAAATAAAAATTTACTTCTAGTAAATAAAAAACCGTTAATATTACATACAATCGAATTTGCTAAAAAAATAACAAGTAGAAATAGAGTAATTTTGTTTTCAGATGATGAAAAAATCATTAATATTGGACGAAAAAAAGGAGTATTCACCTCAATTCAGAGACCAAAAAAAATATCAACAGACAATGTTAGTTCAGCAAAAACTAGTTTGTACGCGTTAAGAAAATACGATGAAAAAAATAAGTCTAAGTTTGATATTGTAGCACTCCTTCAACCAACAACACCTTATAGAAAAATATCTACATTTAAAAATTGTCTAAGAGAATTTAAAAAAAACATCAATATACCACTTGTAAGTGTTGCAAAAATTAAAAAAAATATTTCAAAAGATTTTAAATTATATTGTTTAAGAAAAATAGCTAACCAATCAACAAACTTAAATATAAGAAAAAAAATTAAATTTGAGACAAATACTTATTTTAATTTTGTTAATGGCTCATTTTATTTTATAAGATATAAAATTTTAAAAAATAAAAAAAATTTTATCACTAATAATTTTAGAGGATACAATTTAACTTCATCAAAAGAAAACATAGATATTGATACTTGGGATGATGTAAAATTAGCAAAAAAAATATTATAAAATGGAATTTTTTAAAAAATTAATGAATATTAAACTTGTAATAAAACCGCCTAAAACAAAAAAAGTTTTAGTTTATGACAGTTCGAATATTCAAGTTTTTGAAAATTTATTAAATAAGAAAGATTATAATATATTCTTTAATCGTTACGAAGAATTAAATTTATTTATATTAAAAAACGCAATATTTATTTTTATTAAAAAAATATTTAAATTTAAAAGCAGTTCTTTATCATCTATTTATGTATATGAATTTATAAAAGCATCTAATCCTAAATTAGTAATTACTCTTGTAGATAATAAATTATCTTACTTTTTACTTAAAAAAAGATTCCCAAAAATTAAATTTTTCTTAATTCAAAACGGAAATTCATTGATAGATTTCAAAGAAATTTTATCTCAAAATAAAAAAGAACTTTTTATAGATAAATTAATGACCTTTAATAAAATTTATGCAAAAGAATTTAGTAAATATGTAAAAGGTAAAAAAATAATTATTGGATCAATTAAAAATAATTTTGTTAAAATAAAAAAATATAAAACAATTAAAGTTTTATTTGTTTCACAATTCAGAAAATTTAAGAAACATAAAAAAGAAGTTTATGTAACTTCCCAAGATAAAAAAAAATACACTTGGGAGGACTTTTACCAATACGAAAAAAAGATAATTAAACTTTTAGCAAAATTTTGTATTAATAATGATTATAAACTCTCAATAGCTGGGTTTTACGAAAATAAGCATGGAGCAGCTGAAAAAAATTTTTACAATGAACAACTGATACATTTTCCAAACCTTAAATGGGAAGTTTATAATAAAATTGATATTTATAGTACATATAAATTAATTGATCGTTCCTCACTTGTGGTTTTTATTGATAGTGCTTTGGGATATGAAACTTTGATGAGAAATACAAAATGTGTCTCGTTTAGTGTTAGAAAGATTAAAGGAAGAAATTTTGGTTGGCCAAAAAAACTAAATCAAGAAGGACCTTTTTGGATAAATTATTTTGACGAAACAAAATGCCTAAAAAAACTAAATCATATATCTCAAATAAGTCAAAATCATTGGAAAAAATTAAAAAATAAGTATATCAAAGATCTAATTTTTTATAATTATAAGAATACTGAATTGTCAAAAATTATTAATAAAGAAATAAAAAAGTAACTTATGTTTAAAAATAAAAATATATTAATCACTGGGGGAACAGGTTCTTTTGGTAAATGTTTTACAAAAGAATTATTAAAACTTAATCCTAATAAGATAGTAATATTTTCAAGAGATGAACTTAAACAATCAGAAATGGCTAGTTCTTTTAACAATAAAAAATTAAGATTTTTTATAGGAGATGTAAGAGATAAAGTTAGATTATCTTTTGCTATGGATGATATTGATTATGTAGTGCATGCAGCTGCTTTAAAGCAGGTGCCAGCTGCAGAGTATAATCCAATTGAGTGTATTAAAACGAATATAATTGGTGCGGAAAACGTTATCAATGCTTGTATAGAAAATAATATTAAAAATGTAATAGCGCTATCCACGGATAAAGCAGCAAGTCCGATAAACCTATACGGAGGAACTAAGCTTGTTTCCGATAAACTATTTATTGCAGCGAACAACATTACTGGAAAAAGAAAAACAAGATTTAGTGTAGTTAGATACGGGAATGTATTTAACTCTAGAGGTTCAGTTTTTCCTATATTTAAGAAATTAATTCAAAATAAAGCCAAGTATCTCCCAATTACTGATAAAAGAATGACAAGATTTAATCTATCTTTAGACGAAGGTGTAAAGTTTGTAATTGATTCATTTTCAAATATGTGGGGAGGGGAAATTTTTATTCCAAAAATACCATCAATGAAGATTGTAGATCTTGCTAAAGCAATGAGTCAAAAAATACCAATTAAAGAAACAGGTATTAGACCAGGTGAAAAACTTTATGAAGTTCTTTGTCCAAGTGATGACTCTCATTTAGTTATCGAATTCAAAAAATATTATGTCATAACACCATCAATATCTTTTAATATTCTTACGAATAATTATTTGAAAAACAAAAAAAAAGAAAAAGGAAAAAAAGTTAAAAAAAATTTTGAATACAATTCAAAATATAATGAATTTTTATCTATTAATGAGATCAAAAAAATTATTAAATTACAAGAAAAGTAAATCTTTACCATATAGTAGACAGTTTCTTGATAAAAGTGATTTTCAAGCAGTAAGTGAAGTTCTAAAATCAGATTTTTTAACTCAAGGAAAAAAAGTTGATATGTTTGAAAAATCATTAAAAAAAAAAGTTGGAGCAAAATATGCTTCTGCTGTAAATTCAGCTACAAGCGCGCTACATTTAGCTTGTTTAGCAGTTGGGCTTAAAGAAAATGATGTTCTCTGGACAGTGCCCAATACATTTGTAGCATCAGCTAATTGCGGCTTGTATTGTGGTGCAAAAATAGATTTTGTTGATATTGAATTAAATTATTACAACATCGATACTGAAAAACTAGAAAAAAAATTACAAAACACTAGTAAGAGTAATCTACCAAAAGTTTTAGTAGTAGTTCATTTGGCTGGTCAACCAGCTAACTTAGAAAAAATTTCTTTTTTAAAAAAGAAATATAAATTTAAAGTTATCGAAGATGCATCTCATGCTTTGGGAGCCACACGGAAAAATAAAAAAATTGGGGATTGTAAATTTTCTGATGCATGTATATTCAGCTTTCATCCTGTTAAACCTATAACTACAGCTGAGGGCGGTGCAGTTTTAACTAATGATAAAAAGATTCATAATGTAGTTGAAATGCTCAGAACTCATGGAATTACAAAAAAAAGGGAATTTTTTTTGAATAAAAAAAATAACGCTGGTTGGTACTATGAGCAACAATTACTTGGGTTCAATTATAGAATGAGCGATATTCATGCAGCTCTAGGAATCTCACAATTAAGAAAAATTAAAAAGTTTGTTGATGATCGGAATAGATTAGCTCAAAATTATAATAAAATTTTGAGTCATTTACCAATTGAATTACCAAAAATTGAGGAAGGAAATAAATCAAGTTTTCATCTATATATAATTAGAATTAAAAATCTAAGAAAAAAAACTTACAATAAAATTTTTAATTATTTAAGGAAAAATAAAATTTTTGTAAATCTTCATTACATGCCTATACCCAACCACCCATACTATAGAAAAAAATTTAAATTTAAAAATTTTCCGATGTCAGAAATCTATTCAAATTCAGCTTTTTCTATTCCAATTTATTATGGGTTAAAAACTAAAGACCAATATTATGTAAAAACTAAACTAGAACAAGTAATGAAAAAATTGAAAATTATTAAATGAGGAAAATTATTTTTAATCCTTGTATTCTTTGGCTTACAGGATTATCAGGCTCAGGAAAAACGTCAATTTCGTTAGAGTTACAAAAACTACTTATCAACAAAAAGATTAAAAAATTAAAGGTAATTGATGGAGATATTTTTAGAAAGAAAATTAAAAATTATCTTTATAATCAAAAATCTAGAGATATTGTTGGTTTAAAAAAATTATCTTTAGCTAAAGGTTTTTTAAAAAAAGGGTTTTTAGTAATTGTAACTGGTATAGCAGCAAATAAAATTTGGAGAAAAAAAATTAAAAAGAAAACTCCCAATTTTTTTGAAATATATATTAAATGCCCAATATATATTTGCAAAAAGAGAGACTTTAAAAATATATATCAATCGTCAAATAATTACCAAAAATATCAAGAGGGGGACTCCAAAGATTTAGTGATTAACTCAAAAAATGTTAAGAAAAAAAACGCAGCAAAGAAAATTGTTAATTTTTTAGTGAAGAAAAAATACTTATAAAACTATGTGTGGATTTGCAGGTATATTCTCAAAAGAAGGATTAGATAATAATTATAACAATATTGTAAAGAATATGACTTCTGAGTTGTCTCATAGGGGGCCAGATGAGGAAAATTTCTTTAAGGATCCTTTTATAAGCTTAGGTTTCAATCGGTTAAGTATTATTGATATTAAAAACGGGAGTCAGCCCAAAGTTTCTTTAAATAAAAAATTTATAATTTGTTTTAATGGTGAAATTTACAATTACAAAAAGTTACAGAAGGAGTTACGAAATAAAAATGTTAATCTTAAAACTGATAGCGACACAGAGGTATTTCTTGAAATGTTTTCCGTTTATGGAGCTAATTGTTTAGATAAGATAAGAGGAATGTTTGCTGCGGTAATTTACGATGTTATAGAAAAAAAAATTTTCTTACTAAGAGATAGATTTGGTATGAAACCTCTATTTTATTCCATCTTAAATGATAAAATAATATTTTCTTCTGAAATTTCACCAATAATAAATTCTAAAATATTAAAAAAAAAAATAAATTATGCATCGATAAATTCCTATCTGTCGTTTAGATATCATTATGGGGAGGACTCATTTTTTTCAAATGTACATAATCTAGAACCAGGAACTTTTCTAGAATTTAAGAATAATAGTAAAATTTCAAAATATTGGGAAATTCCAAAATTTGACAAAAATAAATTTTTAAATCTTAAAGAAAATAATTTTTTAGAGAAATTAGAGGACATTTTTAATGAGTGTATTAATGACCATCTAGTCTCAGATGTCCCTATAGGTGGTTTGCTTTCAGGAGGATTGGACTCGTCGTTACTTATGAGTCTAGTTAAAAAGAATTCTAATCAAAGTTTTGAGACTTTTTCAGCAAAATTTTCTGAGGAGAATTATGACGAGTCGCATTATGCTAAAATAGTGGCAAATCAATTAAAATTAAATCACAATGACATAACTCTAAATGATAACGATTATATAGATCTCTTACCCAAGCTTATTAGCTTAAAAAAAACACCTTTATCTATACCTCATGAAATAGCATTGTTTAATCTATTTAAGGAAATAAAAAAGAAAACAAAAGTAGTTATCTCAGGTGAGGGAGCAGATGAAATTTTTGGAGGTTATGGTAGAGTTCAAAGTTCAGCTTTTGATTTTAAAAAAGAAACAATACTAAATAATTTAATATTTAAAAAAAAATCTTTATCTGACTTTTTTATTAAAAGATATAGTTGGATAGATATTAAAGAAAAAGAAAATATTTTTTCTAAAGAGTTTTACGAGTCTATTAATCGTAATAAAAGAATAGAAGTATTTTGGGAGAGTGAATTTAAAAAGATCTCTGATTTGGATCCTTACGATCAATTTTTACATATTTTTCAAAAACATCATTTGAAGTGCTTGTTAGATCGTCTAGATTATATGTCAATGGCCTCCGGTGTTGAAGCTAGAACTCCATTTGTTGACCATAAATTAATTAATTTTGTGAACTCAATACCTTTCAATCTCAAATTTAAATGGAAGTCAAAATTTGATAAATTTATTGCCTTATTCAGCAATAGTATTCATAATTCTGAAAAAAGAGATGTATCTAAATACATTCTGAGACAATACGCAAAAAAATATTTACCTGAACAAATTGTAAACAGAAAAAAATTGGGATTTCCAGTTCCGTTGGATCAATGGCTTAATAATAAAAGATTTTTCAAATTCGTAAAAGAAATTTTATTAGATCACAAAACGATTTCTAGAGGGATTTTTGAAAAAAAAACTATTGAAAAATTAATTAGCAATGATCAGAAACTTGATTATGATTTTTGGGGTAAAAAAATTTGGATGTTGCTTAATATAGAATTATGGTTTAGAGAACTAGAAAAATGATTAAGCCAAAAAACATAATTAAGTGCTTAAAAAAAAATAGAATAAAGTTTTTTTCAGGGGTTCCCGATAGTACGCTCAAAGGCTTTATTACAGAACTGATGTCAGAAAGAGGAGTAATTTTAAGAGAGAGTGTAAATGAGGGAAATGCTGTAGCATCAGCTATTGGTTATAATTTAACAACTTCAAAAATTCCTTTAGTTTACATGCAAAATTCTGGCTTATCTAACGCTCTGAACCCTATTTTGACTTTGGCTGAAAAAAAACCATTATACTCAATTCCAATGGTTCTTTTAGTAGGCTGGAGAGGTACTAAGGGAGTCTCATCTGCTTTAAAAAAAAAAGATGAACCTCAACATTCAAAAATTGGCCCTGATACAAATAAAATTTTAAAAGCGTTAAAATTTAAAACAATAATTTTAAGTAAGAGCGCGTATAAGAAACAAATTAAATTAGCATGCAATTATGCAGAAAAGAATTCCTGTCCTGTTGTCATACTAGTTAAAAGAAGACTTATTGAGATGTATGAACCAAAAATGAAAAAAACTAAACTTAAATATTTTAGATATGACTTCCTTAAAATTTTATTAAAAATAGCTAAAAAAGAAAAAAGTCTTATTGTTGGAACTACTGGATTTAGCTCAAGAGAAATGTATGACATTGAAGAAAAAGGAGACAAGGATCATTCAAAAATGTTTTACTGTGTTGGTGCAATGGGACACGCTTCTCAAATTTCTGCCGAGATAGCATCTTTTAAAAAAATCAAAAACTCAAGAGTTTTTATGATCGATGGTGACGGCGCTGCATTAATGCATCTTGGCAGTATACCAATGATAGGAAAATACAAAAATATAAATTTAGTCCATATCATCATAAATAATCAAGTTCACGAATCTACTGGCAATCACAATACTTCTAATCAAAGCTTTAGTTTTAAAAAAATGTTTGAAATTTCTGGATATAAAAAAAGCTTCGTAGTAAAAGATTTAGAAAGCTTTGCAAATGTAATTAATAAAAATAAAAAAGGTAAAATCGGGATTGAAGTTTTAGTAAAGCCTGGAACAATTAATTCTCTTCCTCGACAAAAAAGTCCTTATGAACTTAAAAAAGAGATCAAATTTTAATCATAAATGCAGGCAATCATTTTAGCAGCAGGAGTGGGTTCTAGATTAGGAAGCTTAACTACTAAAAAACCTAAATCTTTACTTCAAATCAATGGCTTAAATTTAATTGAGAACCAAATCAAACAATTAAAAGATTTAAATATAAATAAAATCATAATTGTTGTCGGTTTTGGTGCAGAACAAATTAAAAAAAAAATTGGAAAAAAATTTATTTTTATACTCAATAAAAAATTTAAATCTACAAATAATATGTATTCTTTATGGCTAGCAAAAAAATATTTGAACAAAGATACCTTAATTACTTTTGCAGATTTAATAATAGAAAAAAAAATATTAAAAAAATTAATCTATTCAAAAAAAGATTTTACCTTAGCAATAGATAGATCTAAAGTTTTAGATGGAACGATGAAGGTAAAAGTTGAAAATAATTTCTTAGAAACCGTCGGTCGCAATAAAGATGCAAAATCAAGTGGAAACTTTATAGGTATTTCAAAGATAAGAAAAAAAAAAATTAAAATATTCGAAAAAAAACTTAATAAAATTTATAAATTTTTATCGAAAGAATACTATACTGAGGTTTTTAACCATTTAATTAAAGATAAAGAAAAAATTGGTTTTTTAGATGTAAAAAAATATTTTTGGGCTGAAGTAGATACAATTAATGATTATAATAAATTGAAAAGAAATTTATTAACTTCAAAAATTTATAAAAAGATATAAATGAAAATTTTAATTTTCTGGGAGCAAGATTACTATGGCGGTGTTGACAAACATCTTATTGAACTTTTAAAAACTTGGCCAAATAAATCGGATCAAATTACGGTACTTACTAATGAGGAGAACGAGGCAGCAAGTTCTTTTACAAAAAAAAATGGGTTTTTGCATAAAAAACTAAAAGTTGTAAAATTCAAATCGTTTTCTCACAATATAATTAATTTCAAATTAAGGAAATTTAAAATTCTACAATATTTTCTTTATCCTTTATTACCATTATTATTCTTTTTAAATCTTAATTTAATCAAAAAGCTTCTAAATGATTTTAAAGATCACGAAATAATAATTTCAAATAACGGAGGTTATCCTGCATCGTGGAATTGTATTGCATCAATTATAGCAGCTAAGAAAATTGGTATTACAAAAAGATTTCTTTTGATACATCATGAGTCTAGTGATTTTTTTTTCTTATTAAAATGGTTTCATAAAAAAGTTGATAAATTGTTATCTAACTCTGTTTCTAAAATAATATGTGTTTCGAAATCAACAAAAAATTCGTTTTTGAAAAAAAGATTTGTTAAAGTTAAACAAACAAAAATAAAAGTAATCTACAATACGCTGGAAATTAAAAAGCCTAAAAAAAATTTTAATTTAAGAACAAGGTTTAAAATAAATAAAAAGAAAATGATAATTGGTGTGATTTCACGAATTGAACCTTACAAAGGACATATGGAATTTATAAACTCTATATCAAAAATCGATAAATCACATCTTGATAAAATTCATGTATTAATTGTTGGAAAAGGTTATGGCAATTTTCAAAAAATTTTGAGGAATAAAGTAAAAAAATTAAATTTAGAAGATAAGATAACTTTTACTGGATTTATGCCAGAAGCCTCTGAGAATATAATCAGTCAATTCGATTTACTTGTAAACCCTACTCAAACTTTTGAAGGATACGGTTTGTCCATATTAGAAGCTATAAATTTAAAAATTCCGGTAATTGCTACTAAAGTTGGAGCAATCGAAGAAGTATTTGGTGAAAGAAATATTAATATCATATCGAATAAAAATATAAATGCGATGAGTTTAAAAATTAAAATGTTTATAAATGATAATAATTTTTTTAAAAAAAAAGCTTATTCAGCATTTAAATTTTTTTCATCAAATTATAGACCAATGTCAAAAGAATATAGAAATCTTTTATTAAAAAATTAAAATGAGTGAAAAAATTTCAGTGTTAATGACGAGTTATAATGCCTCTAATTTCATTAAAGACTCGATTATAAGTATAATGAGGCAATCTTACAAAAATTGGGAGTTAGTTATAGTTGACGATTGCTCAAACGATAACTCTGTTAAAATAATTAAAAGATTTAAAGAAAAAAGGATCAAGCTTTTCACTTTAAATAAACATATTGGTAGAACAAAAGCTCTTAATTATGGCCTTAAGAGGGTGAGGGGAAAGTATATTGCTATCTTAGACGCAGATGATGTCGCAATTAATTCAAGATTGAAGAAACAAATTAATTTTTTAAAAAAAAATAAAACTTTTTCATTAGTTGGTTCTTGGGTTGAACATATCGATAGAAAAAATAAATCTTTAAAACTAGTGAAAATTTCAATCGATCAAAAAAAAATTAAAGAATTGATGATTTCAAGCAATATTTTTGCTCATTCCTCGATAATGTTTAACAAAAACCTTATTAAATCAATTGGAAACTATCCAACTAAGTATATCTATATGCAGGATTATGCCTTTATTTTAAAAGCAATGAAAAAACACAGTATAACTATAATGCCAGAATATTTAACAAAAATTAGAATTACTAAAACCTCAATGACACACACT
>MDTA01143827.1_pt1 | contig 13531 bp, 13 predicted proteins | sample 811151 | NCBI WGS metagenome assembly MDTA01 (sample SAMN05326648, study PRJNA326480) | marine metagenome | isolation source: seawater | place: Indian Ocean: South | collected 2010 | reverse complement strand
TGGCGGAGAGAGTGGGATTCGAACCCACGATAGAGTTACCCCTATACACGCTCTCCAAGCGTGCGCCTTAAACCGCTCGGCCATCTCTCCAAAAAATATTTTATTTTAATCTTTTTATTATTCTTCTCAAATTTTTTTTTTGCCTGTTAATGAATCTTTTAATTAAATTATATTGCAGGTCTCTGTAAGCTACGAAAGGACTATTATTAGTCAAATCCCAATTTCTGATGTTATTTTTAATTATCCAATCAAAATAGTAAGCAGACAAAGAGGTTACATTGTACTTTTTACAAAGTAAAGAATAGATACTTTGATCATGTCTATTTTCTATAAAACCTTCAAAATTTTTTAAGACAGAAATATTATCATTTACTAAATTGATATTTTTATAAAAAATATCTAACCACTCTTTAACAAATTTTAAAGTGAAAGAATTTTTTTTTATAAATATACTTCCTGCCCAGTATTGAGGAGTATTTATAATATTCTTTTCATTCAAATAATTAAAATAATTAAAAACATCAGCTTTTGTAAATTTAAATTCTTCTCTTTGAGGGAATTGAATATTATTGTCAAATTCACCTTTAGGTTTATCATATTTAAATGCTAGCATACCAATTTTATCATTCTCTAAAAGATCGATTAATTTTATAAATTCTTTCTTTTTATTATTTATAATGTGACATCCAATATCAAGATAATGTAAAATATCATTATCATTCATTTGATTTAAAATCTTTTCGATTAAATATGGTTTCCAGAACCAATATCCAAAGCCACGACCCCCAGATTTTTTTATAATTTCTTTAACTTTTGATAGACAAATTTCATCTATATTTTTTTCTGTAAATATTCTTATTTGATTGTAGTAACCACTATTTTGAGCTTGTAGTTGAAATCTTTCAACTGATTTTTTTAAATCCGAAGATGCAAAAGCTAAAAGTATTGTTTTTTTTTTCAATTAAATTAATTTTTTTCTTTTTAAGTAGTTTGACCATACTAATTGATCATTAATTATTTTTCTAATAGAAATGTTATTAACTTCCCATTTAATTTTTTTTCTTGCTAATGCAGTATCACATACAAGATATTCGGGATCTCCCGGTCTTCTCTTGCTGTATAAAATAAAGTTTCTATTTTTGCGTAACATAGTTGCTATATTTTCTGCTATTTCTTTATTACTTATACCCTTTTCGTTACCTAAATTAAGTGTATATCTAATTTTTTTTTTTGTATTTATTTTTTTTATTGAGAGCAATATCGCCCTGCAAATATCTTTAATGTGTATGTAATCACGAATACACGTACCATCTGGTGTAGAATAATTTTTCCCATTAATAACTATTTTTTTGTTCTTCATTGCTTTCTCAATAGATCTTGGAATTATATGAGTTTCAGGCTTGTGATATTCACCAATTAGTGGTTTTAAAATTGCAGATGAAACGTTAAAAAATCTTAAAATAATAAAATTTAAATTTTCTTTTTTTATTATTTTCTCAGCAAATAATTTTGATCTTCCATAATTGTTTTTTGGAAAAAGTTTGTCGCTTTCCTTTATAGGTTGTTTCTTATTTTTATAAACTGCCGCAGTGCTAGAAAAAATTATATTATTGATTTTAGAAATTTTCATAGCGTTTAATAAATTTTTAGTTGCTATAACGTTATTTAAATAGTATTTTTTTTTATCAATTTTACTACTTACCGTTGACTGGGCTGCTAGATGAATAACTATATCTGGTTTAATTTTATCTACTATTTTTTTTAATTTTCTAATATTCAGTAAATTACACTTAAAAAATTTATTTTCCTTTACTTTAATCCATGGATTAAGATTATTTTTATCAAGTGCATAAATTGTAAATTTCTCTCTTAAGTATGCGTGCAAACAACTTCCAATGTACCCACCGGCTCCAGTAATTAATATTTTAGTTTTTTTTTGCATATACAGAAATAAAAATTATGAATTTCATAATTCCAAATACTTTAAAAAAATTTTTTAGAAAATTTGTTTTATCAAATATTAATAAATTAAATATTGAATAAATTATTAAATTAAAAAACTGTCTAATTATTTTAAACTTTTTTAATTTATTATTTTTATTTTGAAATAAATACTCTCCAAACTTAAAATTTACTTCCCTTATAAATAAATTTTTGATCCCTGTTCTTGATGATTTGCCTCCTAGATGCTTGGCTATTGCTTTTTTTGATATAATTATTTTTTGACCACTCTTAATAATTCTTTTTGCTAAATCGACATCTTCCCAATAAAAGAAAAAGTTTTCATCGAACATTCCAATATCAGTAAATTTTTTTTTAGATGAAAAAAAAATCGTACCATAAAAATTCTCAGTCTGTTTAAAATATTCTTTGCCCTTGAATTTTTTATTAATATTATTTTTCATATTTGGCACTGTTAGGAAACATTTTTTATTTTTTAAATATGCCCTTTTCAATTCTAGTATAGAATTTTTAGATATTGTTACGTCAGGCTGCGTGCATAAAAAATATTTAGTCCTAACTTTTTTTAACAATTGGTTTATGCCCTTTGCAAAACCATTGTTAACCTTTGTAACTTTATAATATTTTATATTTTTAAGTATAGATTTAGCTTTTGATTTAAATTTATAATCATTGCTTTGATCTAAAATAACTGTATCTAAGGATCTATAAACTTTAAGGTTATTAATTAATTTTTCTGGTGTATTAAATAAAAGCAAGATAACTGTTATATCTTTGTTATTCATAGGATTTAATATATATATTTTTATCAATGGGAATAAGAAAAAAAATTAAAAAATATTTTAGGGAAAGAGAGATTAATCAAAAATATGCTAAATATTTTACCCCAATATCAATTAAAAAAAATTGGGATAAAATTCATTTAAACAAAATAGCTTTAATTAATGCTGCTGTTTTAAAGATCATTCAGAAAAAAAGTAGATGTAATTATTTAGAAATTGGTTGTGATGATAATAATACATTTAACTCCATTTCTTTGTCAGAAAAAAACAAGTACGGTGTTGATCCAAGAAGTGGCGGAAATATAAAAAAAACTAGTGATATTTTTTTTAATACAAATAAAGTTAAATTTGATGTAATTTTTATTGACGGTTTACATGAATACGAACAGTGTCAGAAAGACTTAATAAATTCAATTAAATTTTTAAATTACGGTGGTTATATTTTTTTACACGATTTAATTCCCTTAAATTGGAGAATGGAATTAGTACCAAGAATTCAAAAGAAATGGAATGGAGATGTTTGGAAAGTTGCATATGAACTACATAAATCTAAAAACATAAAATTTAAGATTGCAGATATCGATAATGGTGTTGGATATTTTAAGAAGACTAATAAAATTAAATATCTATATTTAAATTCTAGTCTAAAAAATAAAAGATTTAAAGATTTCATAAAAATTTATAAATCTTTGCCAATAATTTCTGGAGAAAAAGCACTTAAAAATATTATCAATGACTAACCTTGAGATCTTTTGTGTAACAAATAAACAAATCAATTCCCTAAAGGAGCTAAATCTTAAGCTTGTGGGTGTTGGAACAGAGGATTTTGATGAAAACTATTTAACAATAGAATGTGGTGATAATATTCAAAAGAAGGAAAGGCACTATTCAGAACTAACTTTTCATTATTGGTTTTGGAAAAATAAATTATCTACGTACACCGATGATGTGTGGATTGGTTTTTGTCAAAAAAGAAGATTTTGGACGAAAAATGATAAAAAAATAAATAACCTTGAAGAACTTAAGGATAATTTGTTAACTAACATACCTCTAGAGTGGGAAACTAATGAAGTATTTTTATGTGAACCTATAAAAGTTAATTATGCAAAAAAAATGAAAATGATTAAACATGGTTGGAGAAATTTATTAAAGGATCCATCAATTTTTTTTCAAAATTCAAAACAAAATTTAAAATTACAATTTGATATGTTTCATGGTTATGGAAACTTAGATAAAGCAATAAATGTTTTAATGCCAAACGAAAAAAACGATTTTAGAAAATATGTAAATACAAATACTTCTTTTAGCCCTAATATAATGTTCATAACTAAAAAAAGAATAATGGAGAAATATTTTAACAGTGTTTTTGATTGGTTATTTAAATGTGAAGATGTATTTGGTTTTAAGACTTTAAAAGGTTACAAAACAGGAAGATTATATGCTTATTTAGCTGAAAGATATATGTCTTATTGGTTTCAGAAATATCACAAAGTAAAGTATTGTAACTGGGTATTTTACGAAAGTTTTTAATTTTAAATAATCCAGTCTTTATAAAATTCCTTATTATCTATTAAATACTTAGGAAAACTTTCATCAATATTTATACTTATGTAATCATGATTTCGCCCGATTAAATCTTTACCGTAATATATATTTTTTTTAATAGATTCTATGTTTAAAAATTTTTCATCAATTTTTTCTTTAAATACATGTGGATCGTTCGTTTCACATAGATTTTTATATTTATACAATAAATTTTCTGGATTTTTTAAATTACAGAAATGCCATCCACCCTCATCAATAATGTTATTTAACCTAATTTTATCTAATCTCCAAAAAGGTCTTTTCTTAAACTTTAAGTCTCTTAACCACTGTGGGGATTTCAAGTAGTACTTAACACAAACTCTACTGCCAAACCAGTAAGGGTTTGATTTACTTATAAGATTAAATTTATAGTAGAAGTGCTTTTGTTTGAATACTGCATATTTGTTTTTTGGTTTGAATTTTATAATTTTTTCTGGGTTGGGTATTTCATCTATGTCAGAGATAATAACTATGTCTTCATCAGAAGCATTCTTTAGTCCTCTAACAATACAATTCCTTTGAAAGTTTTCTCTTAGATATGGATTATCTCCACTTGGCATATCACTTACTGGTACATAAATTATTTTATTTTTAAATTTTGAGTATTTAGAAATATCAAATTTTAATTCTTTAGGATTGTTTTGCCATGTTTTGTTTCCTTCAACGATAACGAAATAATCAACATATTTATCAAGAATATTCAATCTTAAATCTAGTATTAAATCCTCATCCCAGTATGAAAAACAATCGTAGATCATGTTAGCTTTCTTTTGATATTTTTAAAACTCCTATAAAAGCCTCTTGAGGTATCTCAACCTTGCCAAATTGTTTTGCTCTTGCTTTTCCTTTTTTTTGTTTATCAAGAAGTTTTCTCTTTCTGTCTCTTGCTCCACCACCGTGAATTTTTGTTAATACATCTTTTTTAAAACCTTTTATTGTTTCTCTAGCTATAATTTTTCCTCCAATCGCAGCTTGAATAGGTATCATAAAATTATGTCTTGGAATTAGGTCTTTTAATTTTTCACAAACATCTCTTCCTATGGTTTGTGCAAAATCTTTATGTACCATCATTGCTAAAGCATCTACAGATTCTGCATTCACAAGAATTGATAGCTTTACCAAATCTCCCTCTCTGTGACCTAATATTTCGTAATCAAAACTTGCGTAGCCGCTTGTCATAGATTTAAGTCTATCATTAAAATCAAAAACGACTTCATTTAGAGGGATTTCATAATTTAATACTGCTCTATTTCCTGAATAACTTAAATTAGTTTGTATGCCTCGTTTGTTTTGACATAATTTTATTATAGACCCAAGATATTCGTCAGGTGTAATTATGGTTGCTTTAATCCATGGTTCTTCAATAAATTTGATTAGAGTGGGATCGGGAAGACTAGATGGATTCTGTAGCTCAATGACGTTTTCGTTATTCAAGTGCACTTTATATACAACGCCAGGTGTAGTTGTAATTAAATTAATATCAAATTCTCTTTCTAATCTTTCAGTTATGATCTCTAAATGTAACAAGCCTAAAAAACCACATCTAAATCCTAGTCCTAATGCAGAAGATGATTCGGCCTCAAATGAAAAACTAGCGTCGTTTAATTGTAGTTTAGCAAGCCCATCTTTTAGTTTTTGGTAATCAGAACTATCGACAGGAAATAATCCACAAAAGACAACAGGTTTACTTGGTTTAAATCCAGGTAAAGTTTTTTCTAATGGTTTGTCTACTTCACAAATTGTATCTCCAACTTTTGTGTCAGATAGGTTTTTTATTCCTGTAATTATAAAGCCGATTTCCCCTGAATTAAGTTCATTTATATCTTTAGGTTTTGGTGTAAACACTCCAACTTTTTCAACTATATACTCTTGATTAGTTGACATCATTTTTATCTTCATATTTTTATTTATTTTACCATCAATAACTCTTACTAAGGTAACAACACCCAAATAAGTATCGTACCAACTATCTACCAATAAACACTTTAACTTATTATTTTTGTCACCTTTTGGGGCTGGAAGATTATTTACTATGGCTTCTAGTATATCTTCTATTCCTTCGCCAGTTTTTCCTGAACATGGAATAGCGTTATTTGTATCAATTCCTATTACGTCTTCAATTTGCTTTGACGTTCGATCCAAATCAGATGCGGGAAGGTCAATCTTATTTAATATAGGTATTATTTCGTGATTCATATCCAGAGCCTGATAAACGTTTGCAAGTGTTTGAGCTTCAACCCCTTGAGTACTATCGACTATTAAAATTGAACCTTCACAAGCATATAATGACCTACTAACCTCGTAACTAAAATCAACATGTCCTGGCGTATCTATAATATTTAAAATGTATTCCTTTCCATTTTTTGATTTATAATTGAGTTTGACTGTTTGAGCCTTAATTGTAATTCCTCTTTCTCGTTCTATATCCATTGAATCTAGCACTTGAGCTTTCATCTCTCTATCTGTTAGTCCACCACACTTATGAATAATTCTATCTGCTATAGTAGATTTGCCGTGGTCTATATGAGCTATTATCGCGAAATTTCTAATATTGCTGATATTATCCATTAAGTTCTTAGTTTCGCACCAGTTTGCTCTTCAACTGATTTAATAATTCTATTTGAGATATCTGATAAGTCATTTTCATTTAAAGTTTTATAATCTGATTGAATTGTAACTTTAATTGCAATCGACTTTTTATCCGATGGTATATTTTCTCCCTCATAAACATCAAATATTTTGATATTTTTTATTAATGATTTATCTGTATTTTTAATTGCATCTACTAGAAGTTGGGCTTTGATATCTTTTTTTACCAAAAAAGAAAAGTCTCTGTCTGACTTTTGGTAATCTGATAATACCAGGCTATCTTTTTTTTTCTTATTATGACTTTTAAAGTTTACTAAATTTTCTAAGAAAATCTCAAAACCAAAGGACTCATGTGTTATTTTTGGATGAATTTGACCAAAATAAGCAAATAAATATTTACCATCTTTAGATATGATTGAGCCTGAAATACCAGGATGATAATATGAAGGTGATTTATCCTCGAGTAAAAATTCATCCTTGTTTATATCAAGCTCAACAAGAGTTTGAATAAGATCCTTCTTTATCTCAAATACATCTAAACGATTTTCTCTTTTATAATCTTCCTCATCGTAAATTCGTTTTTTTATTCCACATACTACCGTAATCTGATCTCCGGGTTTGTTGCCAGTAAAAACTGGGCCTATTTCAAAAAGAGACTGATCACCAAAACCTCTGTTTAAATTTTTATCCATATAATAGATCAAATTTGGATATAATGAGTTTCTTAGTACTCCTAAATCTGAGCTAATAGGATTGATTATTTTTATAGCTTCAAGATCTTCTTTAAATTTATCATTAATTTTTTCGTCACTAAAAGACCACGTTATAGTTTCGAAATAACCCTTGGATGCTACAGAGCGTTGAGCTAAATGAAAATGTTTTTGATAAAAATTTAGTGTTGGTTTTATTCTAACTTTTTCTGGTTCAATAGATTTAATTTTATCAAATCCTAATATTCTTATAACTTCTTCAACTAAGTCAATCTCACCAAAAATATCTGGTCTCCATAGTGGAACTTTTATTTCAATATTCTTACCTTTTTTTTTGATATCAAAACCAAGCTTATTTAGAATATTGGAAATGTCTTTTTCTTTAATGTTAATTCCAACTGTTCTTGATACTAATTTTGGATCAAATTTAATTATTTTTTTTTTGAATTTAATTATTTCTTGAATATCAAAATTTGATACTTCGCCACCGCATATCTCTAAAATTAACCTAGCCGCCATTGTAAGTCCTTCTTCAACTGATAGAGGGTCAATTCCTCTTTCGAATCTAAATTTTGCATCACTATTTATGTCTAATGTTTTTGCAGTTTTTCTTGTAATACCTGGATCAAAATAAGCAGCCTCAATTAGAATATTTTTAGTATCTAACTCTGTTCCTGATCTTGCCCCGCCAATTATACCTCCTAAACCAAGGGGTCCTTCATCATCAGCTATCACACACATACTCTCCTGAAGTGTATAAATTTTATTATCAAGAGCCTTGAGTATTTCCCCTTTTTTTGAATTTCTTACCGTTATCGAATTTTTTATTTTATCTAGATCGTATGCATGAAGTGGTCTATTTAAATCAAACATTACATAATTTGTAATATCAACAACTGCTGATATTGGTCTCAAACCTAATGCCAAAATTCTCTCTTTTAACCATCTTGGACTTTCCTGATTTTTTATATTTTTGATTAAACAGCTGCCAAATATTGAGCACGCTTGATTTTTATTTTTTTCTATTTTTACTTTAAAATTATGTTTTAGATTTTTTTTTAACTTTATATTTTTAGTTTCTTTTAATTTCCCAAAGTTACTTGCGAATAAATCTCTTGCAATTCCTCTAATGCCCAAACAATCAGGTCTATTTGGTGTAATTGACAATTCTATAACGTTTTTATTTACTTTATTCGCAAAATAAGGTTTTCCTATGCTAAGATTAAATTTTTTACCTAATTCAATAATTCCGTTAGATTCATTAGATAGTTTTAGTTCGGACTCAGAACAAAGCATTCCATAAGAAGTCTCTCCTCTAATTTTTGATACCTCTAATTTCATTCCATTTTTTGGAATTGTTGATCCTGGTGGTGCGTAAATAGTTAATAAACCATCGTGAGCATTTGGCGCCCCACATACAACTTTTATATTTTCTTTTCCTCCAATATCAACATCACACAACTTTAATCTATCAGCATTCGGATGCTTATTTGCCTTAATAATTTTTGCAATTATAAAATCATTTAATTCATTCTTAATTGGCTCGACTTTTTCAACCTCAAGACCAATACCATTTAATTTTTCAATAATTTGCTGCTCACTTTTTTTGCTTTTCAGGTGATCATTTAACCAATCTTTTGTGAACTTCATCTACTTAAACCTCGGTAGTTGGTTGGAACATCTAAAGGATCGAAACCATAATGATTTAACCATCTATAATCGCATTCAAAGAAAGATCTTAAATCATTAATGCCATATTTTAACATAGCCAATCTATCTATACCAATACCAAAAGCAAAACCCTGAAATATACTCGTATCAACTTTACAATTTTTTAAAACATTCGGATGAACCATTCCACACCCCAAAATTTCAAGCCATTCATCTCCCTCTCCAATTATAATTTTATTGTTTTCAAGTCTATAACCTATATCTACTTCTGCTGAGGGTTCCGTGAATGGAAAATGACTTGGCCTAAACCTCATTTTAATTTTATCTACTTCAAAAAATTCTTTTATAAAATAATTAAGACAACCTTTAAGGTGACCCATATTAATATCTTTATCAATATGAAGACCTTCTAATTGGTGAAACATTGGAGTGTGAGTTTGATCACTATCACTTCGATATGTTCTTCCTGGGGCAATAATTTTAAATGGTGGTTTACTTTTAAGCATTGTTCTTACTTGAACTGGAGATGTGTGAGTTCTCAACAGTCTTTTCATATCTTTATCTAAGTAAAATGTATCATGCATATCCTTAGCAGGATGATTTTCGGGAGTATTAAGCGCTGTAAAATTGTTATATTCATTTTCTACATCGGGTCCCTCTTCAACAGAGAATCCGATCTCTGAGAAAATACATGATATTTCATCTATCACTTGAGATACAGGATGAACTCTTCCAATTCTGAACTCTTTTTCGGGTAGAGTTATATCTATTTTCTCATTTTGGATTTTTTCAATAATGTCTTTATCTAGTATTTCATTATTCTTAGATTTATAAGCATCTAATAATTCTTGTTTAAATTTGTTAATATTTGCAGCAAAATTTTTTTTTTCTTCTGCTGATAAGGATGCTAATTTTTTAAATTCTAAATTTATTATTCCATTTTTTCCAAAAACTTCTGAATTTATAGAAAGCAAATCCTTCAAATTTTTTGAATTTTTTATCTTTTGTTTATATTCAATGATTTTTTTTTCAAATTCCGACATTTATACAGATTATTTCTTAAACAAAGAAAAACAATAGTGAAGATTATTTAATTAAGTGCTGCTTGTGCTTTCTTGACTATTGTTTTAAAGGCTTGTGGGTTTTCATAAGCAATTTCTGCTAAAATTTTTCTATCTAATTTAATGCCCGATTTACTTAATCCGCTTATAAATTTTGAATATGTAAGACCTTCGCTCCTGACACCTGCGTTTATTCTTTGTATCCACAATGATTTAAAATCTCTTTTTTTATTTCTTCTATCTCTATATGCGTATTGCATGGCTTTTTCAAAAGCCTGCTTCGCAACTCTAATTGTATTTTTTCTTCTTCCAAATTGACCCTTGACAGCTTTTAAAATCTTTTTATGTTTAGCTTTACTAGTTACTCCTCTTTTTACTCTAGCCATTTTAACCTCTCAAATTGTAAGGCATGTATGATTTTACAATCTTGCTATCTTGTTTCGACATGATAGTGGTGCCTCTCTGTTTTCTTATTTGTGAATTGGTTCTTTTGATCATGCCATGTCGTTTACCAGCTTGAGGCATAACAACTTTACCTTTGGATGTAATTTTAAATCTTTTTTTAGCTGAACTTTTTGTTTTTAGTTTTGGCATAATTTATAATTTTTAGGGTTTATACAAAATACTAACTTTTTTACAACTAGAATTATTAGACTGGCTGAACTACCATTATCATTTGTTTTCCATCGAATTTAGGCTGTAATTCTATTTTTCCAACATTTTCCATATCAGCTTTTATTTTATCCATTAACTTATTTCCTAAGTTTACATGCTGAAGCTCTCTACCTTTAAATTTAATTGTAAATTTTACTTTATCACCCTTTGAAAGAAACTTTTGCGCGTTTTTAATTTTAAACATATAATCATGTACCTCTGTAACAGGTCTTAATTTTATTTCTTTCAATTCTACTTTTTTTTGATTTTTTTTTGCCTTACTTGCTTTTTTTTGCTGGTCATACTTATATTTTCCTATATCCATAATTTTACATACTGGTGGTTTAGCATTCGGCGCAATTTCAATAAGATCTAGTCCCTCATTTTTTGCTCTACGAATAGCATCTAGTGTGTTAAGGACGCCTAAATTCTCTCCATCACTATCAATTACTTGAACTTCAGAAGAGTTAATTCTGTTATTATATTTTGGTCCGTAAGACCTATTTCTTCGTTGAAAAAAGTTTTGTTTGAAATCTGGCACTAAATTGAAGGAGCTCTGTTTAGAGAAGTGTATTTTTTAATAAAGTCTTTTAATATCATATTTTCTTGTTTATTAGAGTCCAATCTTCTAATAGTTACTGCATTAGAGTCAACTTCTTTTTTTCCGCAAATTAAAAGCATTGGAACCTTTGCATTTGAATGTTCACGAATTTTATAATTTAAATTATGATTCTTTAAATCTACATCACAGGAAATCCCTGCATTTTTAATTTTTTTATGAATTGATATAGCATAATCGTTAAAGTCATCTGATATTGGTATTACCACCGTTTGAAGAGGCGAGATCCAAAAAGGCAATTTACCAGAATAATTTTCTATAAGAATTCCTATAAATCTTTCAAGTGATCCGAATAAAGCTCTATGAAGCATAACTGGTACTTTTTTTGAACCATTTTTATCAATATAACTTGCACCAAGTCTGCCCGGTAAGTTAAGATCAACTTGTAATGTTCCACACTGCCAATCTCTTCCAATTGCATCTCTAAGTACAAATTCTATCTTTGGACCATAAAAAGCACCTTCACCTTTGTTAATGCTATATTCTAATTTTGAAGCTTCTACTGCTTTTAATAACGCAGCCTCTGATTTATCCCAAACTGCATCATCTCCAACTCTCAAATCTGGTCTATCTGAGTATTTTAATATTACATTTTCAAAACCTAAATCTTTATAAATTTCTAATATTAAATTTGTAACAGATAAACACTCATCAGTAATTTGATCCTCTGTACAAAAAATATGAGCATCATCTTGAGTAAATGCTCTAACTCTTAAAAGTCCATGTAATGCACCAGAAGGCTCATATCTATGTACTTTACCAAATTCGGACATTTTAAATGGTAAATCTCTATAACTTTTTAAACCCTGATTAAATACTTGAACACAGCCTGGACAGTTCATTGGTTTGATTGCAAAAATTTTTTGATCTGGTGTTTCGGAGGTGTACATGTTAGCCCCAAATTTTTCCCAATGCCCAGATTTTTCCCAAAGAGATCTATCTAAAATTTCAGGAGTATTTATTTCTTTATAGCCTGCTTGATCTTGTTTATATCTCATGTATGAAACTAGCTTTTGAAAAAGGGCCCATCCTTTTTCATGCCAGAAAACTGCACCTGGACTTTCTTCCCTAAAATGAAAAAGATCCATTAACTTTCCTAATTTTCTATGATCTCGTTTCTCCGCTTCTTCAATTCTTTTTAAATACTCATCTAATTCTTTTTGAGTAGACCAACTAGTTCCGTATACTCTTTGAAGCATTTCATTATTAGAGTCTCCTCTCCAATAAGCTCCCGAAACTTTTGTAAGTTTGAAAAATTTTCCTATTTTTCCAGTTGAGATTAAGTGCGGTCCTCTACAAAGATCATGCCATTTTCCATGAAAATAAATTGAAACTTCTTCACCTTCTGGAATACTCTTAATAATTTCAGCTTTATAAAACTCGCCAATATTTTTGAAATGTTCAATTGCTTTTTTTCTAGGCCAAACCTCTCTGGTTGTTTTTTCATCTCTCTCAACAATTTCTTTCATTTTGTCCTCAATTTTATTTAAGTCTTCATCAGTAAATGGCTCTTTTCTGGCAAAATCGTAATAAAAACCATCCTCGATTACTGGACCTATTGTAACTTGAGTTCCAGGAAATAGTTCTTGAACGGCCATAGCTAGAATATGTGCCGTATCATGTCTAATTGTCTCTAAACCTTCTTTATCCCTTGAAGTAAATATTTTGATTGAGCAATCTTTATCAATGACTGTGTTAAGATCTTTTAATTTACCATCTACACTGATCAGTAAAGCATTTTTTGACAAAGATTTACTGATTTTTTCAGCAACTTCTAAACCTGTAACTTTTTTTTCAAAGTTAAGTTTATTTCCATCCGGTAAAGTTATATTTAACATTAATTAATTAGTTTTTTATACTCTGAATAAGTAGAAAAACACATTTTTTCAACATTAAATT
>MDTA01198867.1_pt1 | contig 13532 bp, 13 predicted proteins | sample 811151 | NCBI WGS metagenome assembly MDTA01 (sample SAMN05326648, study PRJNA326480) | marine metagenome | isolation source: seawater | place: Indian Ocean: South | collected 2010 | reverse complement strand
ATTTTTTTCTCATTAATTCTGCCTGTATTTACATTTCTTGGACTTGGATGATAACACCCAACTAAAACTATATCATTTTTTAATTTATAGAACTTATCATGTTTAAATTTTATTTTGTGATTGAACTTATAATTAATTTTATAAAAATATTTACACGCATCAAAAGCGATTTTGCCTAAGGCAACTATCACTTTTAAATTTTTCAAATTATTAATTTCTTGATCAAAAAAATCAAAACAATTAAGAAGTTCATTCTTAGCTGGCTTATCTTCAGGTGGTACACATTTTAATGCAGTAGTTATAAAAGCATTTTTGAGTTTAAGACCGTCATTTAGATTTGTTGAATTTGGTAGATTTGAAATTTTTGCCTTATAAAGGCACTTATATAAAAAATCAGAAGATTTGTCGCCAGTGAATACTCTTCCAGTTCTCGTTCCGCCGTGAGCGGCAGGTGCCAACCCAACAAATAATATCTTACCCTTGGTATCTCCAAAACCTGTTATTGGTTTTCCCCAATATTTTTGATTTTTAAACTCTTTTCTTTTATTCTTTAAAATTTTTTTTCTGAATTTTATTAATCGAGGACACTTCTTGCAATTTATAATTTTCGAATTTAATTTATTGAACTTATTTTCTAACATTTAAATGAGATCAAATTACGATATCAAAACCCTCAAAGTCAGGAGCTCCAATGTATAAGTCTTTGTGTTTGCCAGCATCTTTATGGGCTAATCTAAAAGCTTCTGATTTTGTCCAGTCTAAAAATTTTTCTCTTGAGACCCAAATACTATGTGAAGCGTATAAAGTAAACTCTTTATTTGTTATTCCTTTTATTAAATTAAATTTTTTAAAACCTGGAACGCCATTCAAATAGGTATCCCTTTCTTTCCAAATATTTTCAAACATTGATTCTTTTCCAATTATTATTTTGAATCTATTCATTGCAATAAACATAATTTATATTAACACTTATTCTTTATTTTTATCTGCGAAAAAAAGACAAATAATAAATATTGCAGTCCATAATAATCCTAAAAGAGCCTTATACGGGCTTGTATCTGAACTCCAAATATCAAGAAAAAATGCACCTAAAACTACACCTATAATGTAAGCTATTACCACTAAACTTGTACTGCTCATTTACATTTCTTTCTTTTAACTTTAATTTCGTACGACTTTTTAAAGCTTTTAAGTTGCCAACCGGAAAGACGTTTTTCAAGTACAATTAAATTGTCTCTTTTCCATTTATTAGTTGTATTCTCATTTTTCCACATTTTTTTTTCATCATTCGTCCTCCCACACCCATAACAAAACCCAGAATCAGGATCAGTTTTGCAAATACTTATACAGGGCGATATAATCATTTATTTATATTTTTAAAAAATCTATTATTCTAAATGGACAATTTAGTTCAATAATATATAAAACGTCAATATAAATTGGGGCGATGGCGGAATTGGTAGACGCGTCGGTCTTAGGAACCGATTGGGCAACCAGTGAAGGTTCGAGTCCTTTTCGCCCTACCAAATATTTATTATGAAAGTAACAGTTGAAAACAAAAAAGGTTTAAATAAAGATTTAAGAGTTTTTGTAGATAAAAAAACAATTAATTCTTACATTGAACAAAAATACGAAGAAATAAAAAAAGACGTAGTTTTAAAAGGATTTAGACCTGGAAAAGTTCCAAAAGGCGTTTTGAAAAATCAATTTGGCAAAGCAATATTTGGAGATGTTCTAGATAAGGTGTTAAAGGAGACAAGCACTAAAGCTTTACAAGAGCAAAAAATTAAACCGATTGGTCAACCCAAAATTGATCTTAAAAAATTTGGAGAAGATAAAGACCTTGAGTATGTAATTTCTGTTACAGAAGTTCCAAAAATAGAATTAAAATCATTGGAAAAAATCAAGTTTCATGAATACAAAGTTAAAATAAATGCTTCTGAAACAGACAAAAGAATTAAAGAAATAGCTAAAAGTCAAAAAAATTTTAAAGATGTTGATCCTGCAAAAATTGCTAACGAAGGGGATCTTGTCGTTTTTGATTATAAGGCTACTGTGGATGGAAAGGAATTTAAAGGTGGAGAGGGAAAAAATACTCAACTCGAACTAGGTAAGGATTTATTCATAAAAGGTTTTGATAAACAACTAACAAAATGTAAAAAGGGAGAAAAAATTAATGTTAAAGTAAAACTTCCGGAAAATTTTCCGGAAAAAGAAATTGTAGGTAAAGAAGCTATTTTTGAATGCAAAATAATTTCAGTTAAAAAATCTGTAGATGTGAAAATCGATGATGAGTTTGCCAAAGGACTCGGGGCAAAAGATTTAAAAGATTTAAAAGAATTAATTACAAAACAAATAAATGAGCAGTACAAAAATTCATTAGATGTAATATCGAAAAAAGAAATCTTAAAAGAAATTGACAAAATTAAGATTACAGAGATACCAAAAAATTTGTTGGACGATGAGATTAGAATTTTGTCTCAGGGTCTTAATGAACAAGAACTTAGTAAAAAAAAGAACGATATTGAGAAAAATGCAAAGAAAAGAATAAAAGTAGGTTTAATACTGAATGAGTTTGGGGAAAAAAATAACATTAAAGTTGAAGAGCAAGAAATTAATCTTGAGGTACAAAAACAATTAAGAATGATGCCTGGTCAAGAAAAAATGGTTATGGAGTTTTATAAAAAAAATCCTTCTGCCATGGCAAGTTTAAGAGGAAACTTATACGAAGAAAAAATTATCAACCAAATTAAACAAAATGCGAAACCAATTATTAAAGAATTAACTAAAGAGGAAGCCGAGAAAATTTTAAAAAATGCAAATGATGAAAATTTAAAAAAATCTTTGGATGAAGAAAGAGTGGTCAATAAAAAAGAAAATAAATCTAAAGACGTAAAAAAAAATCAAAAGAAAGCCACTAAAGAAAAAAAAACAAAAAAAGTTAGCAAAAAGTAATCACAAGCTGTATAACTAGTCTGATTCGTTATGAAAGATAAAATATTAGAACAAATGAATACTCTAATACCAATGGTTGTAGAACAATCAAGTAAGGGTGAAAGAGCATACGATATATATTCAAGACTTTTAAAAGAAAGAATAGTATTTCTTGTTGGACCAATTAACGATAGTGTTGCTTCCTTGATTACTGCTCAACTTCTTTTTTTAGAGTCAGAAAATCCAAAAAAAGAAATTTATTTATATATTAATAGTCCAGGCGGTCTTGTTACTGCTGGGATGGGAATTTACGATACAATGCAATATATTAAACCTGATGTTTCAACATTATGTATTGGACAAGCCGCATCAATGGGATCATTTTTATTAGCAGCTGGCGAAAAAGGTAAAAGATTTTCTTTGCCTAATTCAAGAGTTATGGTTCATCAACCATCAGCAGGTTATCAAGGTCAAGCAACAGATATAGAAATACATGCTAACGAAATAATGGCTCTCAAAAAAAGACTTAATCAAATTTATTCAAAACATACTGGTAAATCAGTAGAAGAAATTAAAGCAGCTCTTGAGAGAGATAATTTTATGACTGCTGATGCAGCTAAAGATTTTGGCATTATTGATAAAGTTGTTGAAAAAAGAGATTAATACACAACATATAGCTTTATCCACAACCTGAACTTGATTACTCACATACAAATGTAATAAGATAGTATCATTGATTCGAATTTAAATTTATGAGTAACAATAAAAACATTTTGTATTGTTCATTTTGTGGAAAAAGCCAACACGAGGTTAGAAAACTTATTGCCGGCCCAACTGTATTTATATGCGATGAGTGTGTTGAGCTTTGCATGGATATTATTAAAGAGGAAAGTAAAGATACTTTAGTAAAACATCAAGACGGACTGCCTTCACCTAAGGAAATTTGTAAAGTTTTAGATGATTATGTAATCGGACAAGATCACGCAAAAAAAGTTTTATCTGTTGCGGTCCACAATCATTACAAAAGACTAAATTATGAAACAAAAACTTCTAAAACTGTAGAATTAGCTAAATCAAATATTTTACTTGTAGGACCAACTGGTTGTGGAAAAACTTTATTAGCACAAACACTGGCAAGAATATTAGATGTTCCTTTTACAATGGCAGATGCTACAACTTTGACAGAGGCAGGTTATGTTGGAGAGGATGTTGAAAATATTATATTAAAATTACTTCAGTCAGCTGACTACAACGTTGAAAAAGCACAAAGAGGAATTGTTTACATTGACGAGGTAGATAAGATAAGTAGAAAATCTGAAAATCCATCAATTACTAGAGATGTATCTGGTGAAGGTGTACAGCAAGCATTATTAAAAATTATGGAAGGTACAGTGGCAAGTGTTCCGCCCCAAGGTGGTAGAAAGCATCCTCAACAAGAATTTTTGCAAGTTGATACAACTAATATTTTATTTATTTGTGGAGGTGCATTTGCTGGCTTAGATAAAATTATTTCTCAACGAGATAAAGGTACATCAATAGGTTTTGGTGCTGAAGTAAGATCTACACAAGATAAAAAAACAGGTGAATGGATGAAGAATTTAGAGCCAGAAGATTTGCTAAAATATGGATTGATTCCCGAATTTATAGGAAGATTACCAATAATTGCAACATTAGACGACTTGGATGAAAAATCTTTAATCAAAATTCTTTTAGAGCCAAAAAATTCCCTGGTCAAACAATACAAAGAACTTTTTAAGCTAGAAGGAGCTAAATTGTCTTTTAAAGATAATGCAATAAAAGAAATAGCTCAAAAAGCAATGCGAAAAAAAACTGGAGCAAGAGGTTTAAGATCCATCCTTGAAAATATATTGCTTAAAACAATGTACGACTTACCCAGTGAGGAAAATGTGGATGAAGTAATTGTAGATTTAGGTGCGGCTAAGGGTCAAACTGAACCAGTCGTTGTACACTCAAAAAATACCAAAAATAAGACAGAAAAAACTTCTGCAGCATAAATTGTAGGTTAATAAACATTAAAAATCAGTTGCAAAATTGGATTTAATATCCATATTTAAAGAATGGATATCAAATATAATTCTCCGGTATTACCTTTAAGAGATATTGTCGTATTTCCAAGCATGGTTATACCACTGTTTGTAGGTAGAGATAAATCAATTGCAGCTCTAAATCAGGTTATGAAAAATGAAAAAAAGATTGTTCTTGTAACTCAGAAAAATTCAGAGGTTGATGATCCGAAAAAAAATGACGTTTTCTTATATGGTTGTGAGTGCAATATTTTACAACTTTTAAAACTTCCAGACGGCACCGTTAAAGTTCTAGTAGAGGGTAACAAAAGAGTAAAAATCACAGAATTTAAAGAAGAAACAAATTTTATTACTTGTGAATTCGTTTATCAGAATGATGTAATAGAGAAAGATGCAAGTTTGTTAACTTTAGCATTAACAGCGGTTAAAAGATTAGAAAAATTAAATACAATTAATAAAAAACTTTCACAAGACACAGTAATAAATATTAGACAATTAAAAGATCCATCAAAAATTGCTGACAATATTGCAACACACTTAAATAGCACTATTTCAGAAAAACAGCAGATATTTGAAGAGCTAGACGTAAAAAAAAGATTAAATTCAGTAATTAAAATTATGGAAAATGAAGCAAGCATTATTGGTGTTGAAAAAAGAATACGTGGAAGAGTAAAAACTCAAATGGAAAAAACTCAACGAGAATACTATTTAAATGAACAACTAAAAGCGATTCAGAAAGAGTTGGGAGAAATTGAGGATGGGAAAGATGAAACATCAAATTTAAACAAACTAATTCTCAAAGCAAGAATGCCCAAGGATGTTCAAAAAAAGTGCATGTCTGAATTGAAAAAACTAAAAAATATGAGTCCAATGTCAGCAGAAGCCACAGTGGTGAGAAACTACTTAGATTGGATGATTGATTTACCGTGGTATAAAAAGGATCAGGTAAACATTGATATTAATAAAGCGCTTAAAACATTGGACGAAGATCATTTTGGTTTAGAAAAAGTAAAAGAAAGAATTATTGAATTCCTAGCAGTCCAGAAAAGAATGCAAAAAATTAAGGGACCAATTTTATGCCTTGTAGGTCCACCAGGAGTAGGAAAAACATCTTTAGGAAAATCAATTGCTAAGGCAACAAACAGACAGTTTGTGAGAATGTCTCTAGGTGGAGTAAGAGATGAAGCTGAAATTAGAGGTCACAGAAGAACATATATAGGCTCTTTACCAGGAAAAATAATCCAGATGATGAAAAAAGCTGGAACAAAGAATCCCCTTATACTTTTAGATGAAATTGATAAAGTTGGAAACGATTACAGAGGTGATCCATCTTCAGCATTATTAGAGGCTCTAGACCCTGAGCAAAATGCCACTTTTAATGATCATTATTTGGAAGTTGACTATGATTTGTCAGACGTAATGTTCGTAACAACAGCTAATACCCTCAACATACTTCCACCTTTGTTAGACAGAATGGAAGTTATTAGAATCCCTGGTTATACTGAAGACGAAAAAATTAATATAGCAGATAAATACTTACTACCTAAACAAATTAAAGAAAATGGAGTTCAAAGTGGTGAGCTTGATATGTTAGACGGAACTATTAAAGAAATCATTAGAAGTTACACTAGGGAAAGCGGTGTTAGAAATTTAGAGAGAGAGATTTCAAAAGTTATAAGAAAAGTTGTGAAAAAAGTTGTTAACAAAGAAAAAGATAAAGTTGAAGTAAATTCAAAAAATTTAAATGATTTTTTAGGCGTTAAAAAATTTAAATATGGAGAACTTGAAAGTGAGAACAAAGTAGGAATTGTAATTGGATTAGCATGGACACAAGTTGGTGGAGAAATTCTTAAGATTGAGACGGTAAACATGCCTGGGAAAGGAAAAATGCAGATAACAGGAAAACTGGGTGACGTTATGCAAGAGTCAGTAAAAGCTGCGAAATCTTTTGTAAGATCAAAAAGTTTAGAATATGGGATAATTCCACCGACATTTGAAAAAAAAGACTTTCATATTCACGTTCCTGAAGGAGCCACTCCAAAAGATGGACCTTCAGCGGGAATTGCAATGGTTACCTCAATAGTTTCATCGATCACAAAAATTCCAGTTAATAAAGAAATTGCTATGACAGGAGAAGTTACTATAACTGGACAAGTGCTTCCAATAGGCGGATTAAAAGAAAAGTTATTGGCTGCGCATAGGGCTGGTATTAAAAAAGTTCTTATTCCAAAGGAAAATGAAAAAGATTTAATAGATGTTCCAAAAAAAGTAAAAGAAGATATTAAAATTTTACCAGTTGAAACAGCCGATGAGGTTTTAAAAATTGCGCTTACTAAAGAATTAAAACCGACAGAGTGGGTCGAAGTTGAAAAAATTTCTGAGGAGAAAAAAGAAGATAAAACTCAAGCAAGTATACAGTAGTTAGAAAAATCTTTTTATGGAAGATTTTAATAAATTGGCACTTAGGGCAGTCGATCTTCAAAATTCAAAAGACTACGAGGCATCTAAAAAAATATATTTATCGCTTCTAAAATTACAACCAAACAATAAACAGATTTTAAGGTTACTAGCCCTTGTTGAGTATGAGCTTAAGAATTATAAAATTTCCCTCAAGTTATTAGAAAATTGTTTAAATCTAGATAAACATAATACAGAAGCTATCCTCAATAAAGCAATGGTGTTAACGAAAATTAAAAATTTTAAGGAAGCAGAGGGTATATATTTAGAGCTTCTTAAAAAAGAAAAAAAAAATTTAAATATTTTATTTAATTATGCAAATTTATTAAAAGAAACTAAAAGATACAAAGAAGCACAAGGTCTTTACAAAAAAGTGATTGAGATTGATAAAAATTTTTCAAAAGCATTTTTAAATCTAGGATACGTAAATAATCTCATAGGAAATAAGAAAGAAAGTATAAAAAATTTAGACGCAGCAATTAAGATTAACCCAAATTATGCTGAAGCTATCTTTTACAAATCTATAATTCAATTAGAGTTAGGAAACTACCAAGATGGTTTTAAGAATTATGAGTGGAGGTTTGACATTAAAACAAATAGAGCAGAAAAAAGAAATTTTAAACAACAAATTTGGAATGGTGAAGATTTGAGAGAAAAAACTATTTTATTACATGGAGAACAAGGTCTTGGAGATCAAATACAATTTATAAGATTTGCTAAAATAGTTGAAAAATATTCATCGAATATAATTATAGAGGTACACAATGACTTAGTGCAACTTTTTAAAGAAACAACTAATTTTAAAAATATTTTTGGCAAAGGAGATAAACTTCCTGACTTTGATTTTCATTGTCCTTTTATGTCTTTACCATTAAAATTAAAGGTAAGCGCAGATACTATTCCAGCATATAAAAATTATTTAGATTATAATGATAATAGATTAAAAAAATGGGAAATTTTTTTTAAATCAAAAAAATTCAAAATTGGAATAAATTGGCAAGGAAGTAATAACCCAACTTTTGACGAAGGTAGATCTTTTAAAGTAAGTGAATTTAAAAATATATCTAAAATAGAAAACCTTGAATTATTTAGTCTTCAAAAAGTTCATGGTTTAGAAAATTTAAAAGACTTTGCCAATAAAAATAATTTTAAATTTTTTAAAAATTTTGATGATGAATTCCCATTTGTTGATACTGCTGCTATAATAAATTATATGGATTTAATAATAACTTCCGATACCTCTGTTGCTCATTTAGCAGGCGCTTTAGGAAAAAAAACTTTTTTGGTATTACAAAAAAACTGCGAATGGAGATGGGCACTTGATGATAAATATTCACCTTGGTACCCCAGCATAATAATTTATAAACAAAAAAAACAAAATGATTGGAAAGCTGTTTTTGATACTATCAAAAATGATATCATAACCAAATATTTTTAAAAATTTTTATTTCCTTTCTTTGATAAATTGCTATAAAGCTTTTATGAATGTGGGCGGTTAGCTCAGTTGGTAGAGCATCTCGTTTACACCGAGGGGGTCAAAGGTTCGAGTCCTTTACCGCCCACCAAATCAAGGGGGTGTAGCTCAGTTTGGTTAGAGCGATCGCCTGTCACGCGATAGGTCGCGGGTTCGAGTCCCGTCACTCCCGCCATTGATTGATAATCATTATCAATAAGTTATAATAATCTCAAAAAAGCTTATTTAAAAATGTGACTTTTACTTCACTTTTAAATACACAAAAAGGATATATATAGTCATCATGCTAATTAATTTTTTAAATGAATATTTAACAATAATAATTTTTTTACTAGTTTCATTAGGTTTGAGTGCGGGATTTATTTTAGTAAATTTTATATTTTCTCCAAAAAAACCAGATCCAGAAAAGTTATCAGCTTATGAGTGTGGTTTTGAACCTTTTAATGATTCTAGAATGGAATTTGACGTAAGATTTTATTTAGTTGCAATTCTTTTTATAATTTTTGACCTTGAAATTGCATTTTTATTTCCATGGGCAATTTCTTTAGGAAAAATTGGTATTTTTGGTTTTATCTCAATGATGATATTTCTATTTATACTTACAGTTGGTTTTATATATGAATGGAAAAAAGGGGCTTTGGATTGGGAGTAAAAATGTATCAGGAAGATAAATTTGAAAAAATACCAGACGAGTTTAAGAAACTTGCAAAAGATTTCAGTGACAAAGGTTTTATAACAACCAGTTTTGATAATCTTGTTAATTGGGCCAGGTCTGGATCACTTCATTGGATGACTTTTGGTCTAGCTTGTTGTGCTGTGGAAATGATGCACACATCGATGCCACGGTATGACCTAGAAAGATTTGGAGCTGCTCCAAGGGCATCACCAAGACAATCAGATGTTATGATCGTTGCTGGAACTCTTACCAATAAAATGGCACCTGCACTTAGAAAAGTTTATGATCAAATGCCTGAACCAAGATATGTCATATCTATGGGAAGCTGCGCTAATGGGGGAGGTTACTATCATTATTCTTACTCTGTTGTAAGAGGTTGTGATAGAATAGTGCCTGTAGATATTTACGTTCCCGGATGTCCACCATCTGCTGAAGCATTATTATACGGAATTTTGCAATTACAGAAAAAAATAAGAAACAAAGGTTCAATCGAAAGATAAAAATTCCATGACATTAGAAAATTTAGAAAAAAAGATTAATTCGGAACTTACTACTAAAATTAAAAGTTCTAAGATATCTTATGAAGAACTTTTTTTGGAAATTGATAATAAAGACTTAATTGATGTAATATCATTTTTAAAAAATAATTCTAATACAAGTTTTAAACAGCTAATTGATATAACCGCAGTTGATTATCCTGAAAGACCTGAAAGATTCAAAATTGTGTATATGCTTTTAAGCCACCAGACAAATACAAGAATTGTTTTAAGTTTTTCAATTAATGAAAATGATTATGTATCATCTTTAACAAAAACTTATCCTGCAGCAAATTGGATGGAAAGAGAAGTTTTTGATATGTATGGCATTAAATTTAAAGATCACCCTGATATGAGACGAATCTTAACAGATTATGGATTTGAAGGTCATCCACTAAGAAAAGATTTTCCTTTAACTGGCCACAATGAGGTAAGATTTAGCGAAGATAAAAAAAAAGTTGTATATGAGCCTGTAAAGCTCGAGCAAAATTATAGAAATTTTGATTTTGAAAGTCCTTGGGAAGGAACTCAATATATTAAACAACAATCAAAAAATAAAGAATGACAAAACAGACAAAAACATTGAATTTAAATTTTGGACCTCAACATCCTGCGGCTCATGGTGTATTAAGATTGATTTTACAATTAGACGGAGAAGTTGTCGAAAAAGCTGATCCCCACATAGGCCTGTTGCATCGTGGTACTGAAAAATTAATTGAAAATAAAACCTATACTCAGGCAATTCCTTATTTTGATAGATTAGATTATGTAGCTCCAATGAATCAAGAACATGTCTTTGCGCTTTCAATTGAAAAAATTCTTGACTTAGAGGTTCCAATAAGGGCTCAATTTATAAGAGTAATTTTTTGTGAAATTGGTAGAATTTTAAGTCATCTGTTGAATGTAACAACTCAAGCTCTTGATGTTGGAGCTTTAACACCTTCACTATGGGGTTTTGAAGAAAGAGAAACACTTATGACTTTTTACGAAAGAGCCTCAGGTTCCAGGCTTCATGCAAATTATTTTAGGGCCGGCGGAGTACATCAGGATTTACCACGAGGGCTTGACAGTGACATTGGTAAATTTTGTGAAAAATTTCCAAAAATTCTCAACGACCTAGAAACTCTTTTGACTGATAACAGAATTTTTAAACAAAGAAATGTTGATATTGGAATTGTTTCCAAAGAAGATGCATTAAATTATTCATTTTCGGGTGTTATGCTAAGAGGGTCTGGAGTTCCTTGGGATTTGAGAAAATCTCAACCATATGATTGTTACGAACAACTAGAATTCAAAGTTCCTATTGGTAAAAATGGTGATTGTTATGACAGATATTTGTGTCGAATTTTAGAGATGAAAGAAAGTATTAAGATTATCAAACAGTGCTTAGACAAAATGCCTAAAGGACCAATTAAAACACAAGATAATAAAATCTCACCCCCTCCAAAAAAAGAATTGAAAGAGTCTATGGAAGCTTTAATTCACCATTTCAAATTGTTTACAGAGGGGTTTAGAGTACCGAAAGATGAAATTTATACCGCTGTAGAAGCACCCAAGGGAGAGTTCGGTATATATCTAGTGTCTGACGGATCAAATAAGCCTTATAAATGTAAAATTAGAGCTCCGGGTTTTTCACATCTCCAAGCAATGGATTATTTAATCAAAGGACATATGCTTGCAGATGTCCCAGCTGTATTGGGCTCATTGGATATTGTATTTGGAGAAATAGATAGATGAGTTTAAAAAAAATTTATAAAGATCAACCAGCAAAGTTTAATTTTACAAATGATAATATAGAAGCTATTAAAAAAATTATACTTAAATACCCGAAAGGAAAACAAAAAAGTGCAGTAATGGATCTTTTGTACTTAGCACAAAAACAAAATCAAAACTGGATACCTTTATCTGCTATGAAAACCATCGCTAAAATTCTCGATATGCCGTATATAAAAGTTTATGAGGTAGCAACCTTTTATTCAATGTATAATTTAGCACCTGTTGGAAAATACTTTTTTCAAGTTTGCACAACAACCCCATGCATGATTCGGGGGGCTAATAAAATTGTTGATGTCTGTAAAAAAAAGATTTCATCAAACGAAAATACGATTTCTGAGAATGGAAGGTATTCATGGTCGGAAGTAGAATGTCTTGGAGCATGCATAAATGCACCAATGATGCAAATAAATGAAGATTACTACGAGGACTTAGATCAAAATAAAATAGAAAATATTATACAAACAATAGATGATGGCGGGTCTCCTAAACCAGGATCGTATAAAGGACGTAAAAATAGTGAGCCAGAAAATAATAGAAAGACTTTATTAGAGGAAAAAAATGTTACAAGATAAAGATAGAGTTTTTAAGAATTTGTATAACGACCAAAGTTTTGATTTATCTTCGGCTATGAGAAGAGGTGATTGGTCAAACACAAAAGAAATTATCAAAAAAGGAAGAGAGTGGATTATTAATGAGGTAAAATCTTCTGAATTAAGAGGAAGAGGTGGGGCAGGTTTTCCTACTGGACTTAAATGGTCATTTGCACCAAAAGAAGTTGGCTCGAGACCACACTATTTAGTCATCAATGCTGATGAGTCTGAACCAGGCACTTGCAAAGATAGAGATATCCTAAGATTCGAACCACAAAAACTTTTAGAAGGTTGTTTGATAGCATCGTATGCAGTAAATGCAAAAGTCTGCTATATTTATATCAGAGGTGAATACTTAAGGGAAGGCGAGGTTTTACAAAAAGCGATCAATGAAGCCTATGAAAAAAATCTGATTGGAAAGAGGGCTTGCGGGACTGATTGGGACCTAGACATTTACATTCATTATGGTGCTGGTGCATATATTTGTGGAGAAGAAACTGCACTTTTGGAAAGTTTGGAGGGCAATAAAGGTCAACCTAGATTAAAACCTCCGTTTCCTGCTCTAGTAGGTTTGTACGGTTGTCCAACAATAGTAAACAACGTTGAAACAATCGCGGTTGTACCAACTATTTTGAGAAAAGGCGCAAAATGGTTTACATCTTTGGGAAGAGCAAAAAATACTGGTACCAAAATTTTTTGTATTTCAGGTAATGTAAACAAACCTTGTAATGTTGAGGAAGAAATGGGTATTAGCCTAAAAGATTTAATAGAGCATCATGCAGGAGGAGTAGTCGGTGGATGGGAAAACTTAAAAGCAGTAATTCCTGGCGGTTCATCAATGCCTTTATTACCAAAAGAAATTTGTGAAACAATAAAAATGGACTTTGATAGTCTTGTAGAAAATAAAAGTGGTTTAGGAACTGCAGGAATAATAGTAATTAATAAAGATCAAGATATCATTAAGTGTATGGCAAGAATTGCAAGATTTTATAAACATGAAAGTTGTGGACAATGTACACCTTGTAGAGAAGGTTCAGGTTGGAT
>MDTA01105070.1_pt1 | contig 13532 bp, 12 predicted proteins | sample 811151 | NCBI WGS metagenome assembly MDTA01 (sample SAMN05326648, study PRJNA326480) | marine metagenome | isolation source: seawater | place: Indian Ocean: South | collected 2010 | reverse complement strand
AATTAACGGAAAATATAAAGAATTATATTCAAATAAAAATTACAAAATTTTAAGAAAAGAAATATTTTAAAAAAACAAATGGTGGGCCGTGTTGGTTACGCTCCAACTACCCCTGCAATGTCAATGCAGTACTCTACTATTGAGCTAACGGCCCTTATGATTTTATAACTAATTTTATTATATCAATTTTTGGAATAAAAAATATTTGTTTTATCGTTGACAGCATACATAATACTAAAATTTATCATAAATAAAGTTAAGTTAAAATCACTGAAAAATGATCCACTAGGCAACAATGGGATAAAATTAATTAAAAGATATATAAATGATCCAATTTGAATATAGTTTTTTGACATAATGATTTGTTTTAAAATTCTAAAAATTATAAAAAAAATAATATATAAGATTAATATAGATCCTAGCGCACCATGTTCTGCAAGTAACTCTATATAAATATGATGTGGATGTGTTGAGCAAATATAGTCAGGTTTTTTGTAAATTTCTTTGCAAGTCTCAGTCCTATAGTTTTTATTACCTACTCCAAAAAATGGTTTATTTTTAAAAACATTAAATCCAGATTTATATAATTTTATGTAAATATTATTTTCAAAAGTTCTATCTCTAGTTTCCTTTGAATAAATAAAATCATAAAATTGACCCTTATATCTTAATTTTAAATAATCGAAACTTAAAATAATTATGACAAGTAATCCTGATAAAAAAATTAATAAGGATATTTTTATTTTCAATTTTATGAAATCCAAAAAAAATATAAAAATTACAAAACCAAAAAATGCTTTGATAGTATTAGATCTTTCGCCGGTAATAACCACAGCAACAAGGCTTAAAATAAAAAATAGGACACTAAAAAACATGGGGTAATTTTTTTGTTTTGAAACTAAAAAAAAATACCCAACTACTATAAAAATAAATCCATTTAAAAAAGCGCCTGCAATTGCTTCATCTTTAAAGAAACTCACAACTCTAGTAAAGCTTTCTTCATGAACTGAGTCTGCCCCAAAACCAAGAATATTAGTTCCAGAATATCTTTCTATAAAAACGTCAATTACGAATATAGAAAAAATTATACTCCAAAATATAAAAATATTTTGTCCTTTAGATTTTACATAAAAAAAATAATTAATTGCTAAAAAAAATAACAAAAATCTTAAGAAACCTAAATTTCTATATATGCCAGAAAATGGATCAACTGAAATAAAGGTATTAAAGATTAAGTATAGGTATAATATAAATAATAAAATACAAACTTTGTTATTATAAATTTTGCTAATATCAAGTGTTAAAATTATTGAAATAAATATAATACCTGTTAACAAAACAGTAATTAGTGAGACTGAAGGACCGACTATAATAGTTAAAGGTAATACAGATATAAAAATAAATAAAAGATTATTCTCAATAATTTTCATTAATTATATAATTAAGTTTTATAAAATGACTAAACATAGTAAATTTAGAACAGTTTTTTTTGGCTAACAATTTTTTTTTTGAGATCTGACTTTTATTTAATTTTTTATATTCTATAAGTTTTTCATATAATTTGTTTTTGACATCGCTACAAAAAATTAGCCCAGCTTCACCCTTTTGTAGAAACTCATCTGGTCCATTTTTACAATTACTTGAAATTACTAATGAATTGCAGAATGCTGCCTCGACTATGACGAAACCTACCTCCTCCCAGATTGAAGATAAGATGAAACCTTTAGAATTTTTCATAAAATAGTAAATATTATCAGTATATTCTAATATTTTGATATTGTTGGATAAATGTAATTTGTCTATTTCTTCTTGCATTTTTTTTTTAAGCTCACCTTCGCCAATTATTAATAAATTTTCATTAGGATTTGATTTTATAAATTTTGAGAATTCTCTTATTAGATAAATAAAATTTTTCTGCCTAGTAAACCTACCTGCGGCCAAAAAAAAATCACTAAAGATAATTTTGGGTTTTCTATTTTGAATTTCTATTTTTTTTTCAATAAATTCTCTAATATTAATTATTGCATCAAATAATATGGCAATCTTTTCTTCTTTAAAAATCTTATTTTTTACTAAGTCATTTTTCAATTGGTTAGTGGGGCAGGTAATTTTTGAAATTTTATTTTGTGAAATTAACCAAAGTTTCTTTCTCAAGAAATTTAATTTAGGATAACCAGAAATTCTTAATATAAATTTTGTTTTAATTTTAAAAAAATTTAAAAGTAATAGAGGTAATGAAGTTATCAAATGTATAATAAAGTAATCGGGTTTAGTTTTTTTGATAAAAAGAAAAAGTGGGATAGCCGAAATTAAAAAAATTAAAATATAAGATAGTCTGCTCTTAAGAAAACCTTTTTTTGGAAGTAAATCGTAATAATCAAAAGTAAGATTTTTTAATATAACATCATTTTTTTTTAAATACCCCTCGAATTTGGTCCACTCTCCAAAAACATTCAAAATTATAACTTCACAATTTTTTGAGTATTTCGCTAGTGATATTGAAGAGTTTAGTGTTGATTTCATTGTCCCTACTTTAGTAAGACATGGAGACCAATAAACTATACTTTTTTTCATTTACTATTGTATTTCTATAATAAATAAATATCTTGTCTAGCATCTAAATACCGAAATGAAATTTTAAGCATACCAGTTCATGAATAAAAATTTAATTGTTTTTATGCCCTCAATAGAAGGTGGAGGTGTTGAAAAAAATCTATTTTTGATATGTAATTATTTAATAAAAAAAATTGGTTCACTAAAAGTCATAACAATTTCAAATAATCGCTCAAATAAATTTGATAGGTCTGTTAAAATAGTTACTTTCAAATCTAAACGATGGGATCGTTTTGGAAGAAAAATAAAATATTTCCTAGCATTAATATTGTTGATAAAAGAAATTATTAAAAACAAAAAAGTTACAGTATTTTCTTTTCAAGCTAATGTTTATTGTATTCTAGTATGTAAGATATTTTCTGTTAAGGTAATAGTTAGATCTAATACAGCACCGATAGGATGGTCTAAAAATATTTTTAAAAGGATAATTTTCAAATTAGTTTTAAACTTAGCAGATAAAGTTATCGCTAATAGTTTAGAATTTAAAAAAAATTTAAAAAAAGATTTAAATTTAAATGCTATATGCATCTATAATCCGCTTGATAAAAATCAAATTAAGAAAAAATCTAAAATAAAATCAACTAAAATATTTAATTCATCAAAAAAACTTAAAATATTAAATATTGGCAGATTTACAAAACAAAAAGATCAATTAACATTTTTAAAATCCTTGAATCTTATAAAGAATAAAATAAGTTTTGAAGCACGCATAATTGGAAGAGGTGCACTTAAAAGCAAATTACAAAAATATATAGAAAATAATAATCTTAAAAAAACTGTAAAGATAATTGATTTTACTAATAATCCTTATCCATTTATTAAAGAAGCTGATTTGTTTGTCCTAAGTTCAAGATTTGAGGGGTTGCCAAATGTAATATTAGAGAGCCTAGTTTTAAAAAAATTTGTAATATCAAGCAAATGTCCTACCGGTCCAAAAGAAATTTTGTTAAATGGTAAGGGTGGACTATTATTTAGTGTTGAAAATTATAAAGCACTAGCTTCAAGAATCGTTTATTACAATGAAAATAAAAAGAAATGCAGATTAATGTTATTAAAAGCTTATAAGGCCTTACATAGATTTGATTTGGAAGTCAATTTAGAGAAATATTTAAAAGTTTTAAATTTTAAGTAATTTTATTAATTTTATTATCTAAATACCATTTAATCGTATTATTTAAAGCTTTATCAAAATTTGTATATTTAAATTTTTTAAGTAGTTCAAGAATTTTTTTATTATCGCCATGAGTTTTTACAACTTCTATTTTATTTAAGTTTTTGGAATTTTTAATTTTAAATTTGAAATTATTATTCCATCTATTTATTTTTTTAATCACGTTTATAATTTTTTTAGGATTATTAGAACAAATATTAAATACTTCATAATTTTTGTTAGTTTTCAAATACAGCATTTTTTTTAAAATATCTAACACATCATTAATATAGGTAAAATCTCTAAAATGTTGTCCATTAGAGTTTAAAAAAAAATCTTTTTTATCTAAATTGGACTTAAGATATTTAAAAATTAACATGTCTGGGCGCCCCCATTCCCCAAACACTGTAAAAAACCTAAGTCCTATAATATTGATTTTATATATCCTTGAATATGACTCACACATAATCTCGTTAATTTTTTTTGAAAATCCATAAATATTTTTTTCACGGAGTTGAAAGCTTTCTTTAAGTGGGTATTTTTCTTGATCTCCATAAACGGAACTGGAAGAAGCAAAAAAAAATTTAGAATTTTTATTTTTTTTGATTAGCTCAAGTAAATTAATAAATGATTTGATATTGTCATCAAAATATTTTTCTGGATTCGAGTAAGTGAATCTTACGCTAGCCTGTGCAGCAAAATGATATATTACATCAATTGTTTTTATTTTTTTTAAAAAATTAATTGATTTTTCATTTTTTAAATCAACCTTTTTAAAAATAAAAGACTTGTATTTTTTAAGTATTTTTAATCTTTTGAGTTTCAATTTTACTGAATAATAATCATTTAAATTATCTATACCAAAAACTAAGTGACCATCTTTTAAAAGATTATCAGCTAACCTGAATCCTATGAATCCTGCTACTCCAGTTATTAAAATTTTCAATTAATTACCTTCTTAAAATTTCTTATAAATCTGTATAAAATAACTGCAAATAAAAGAAATATGTTCTGCCCATTGTCTCTTCTTATTCTTATATCCTCCATCAATGAGTCTTTAAATTTTAAACGACTTGAGAAACCGCCGCTTCGAAAGTCACCTGTTATTTCATCTCTTTTAGTTGCTATTCCTTTTAATTTTTTTTTAACTATCATCCTAAAAAAATAATCATAATCAGAGTGGTATTTATATTTCAAATTGTAATACCCTACTTTTTCAGCCGCAGTGTTTTTGATAAAAAAACCTGTTGAGTGACTTGAATAAAAGCCCCAGCTAAAATATATTTTCCAAGGCTTATAACCGCTCAACAAGCCCCATCTTTTTTGAACACTGCCAAAAATAAAATCTATTTTTCTATTTTTTTTTATATATTTTGAAATTATACTTAATGCATTTGGTCTATAAGTGTCATCTGAATTTATTATGCCTATATATTCCCCTCTAGATAGTTCCATTCCCTTATTAAATGCATGATAAATGCCATCATCTTTTTCACTTAACCAATAGTCAAGTTTGGCATTATATTTTTTTAATATTGCCAAAGTTCCATCCTTGGAGCCACCATCGATGAGAATATATTCAAAGTTTTTAAAATTTTGACGAAGTACGCTTTTTATTGTTTTTTCTAGAAGATCTTTGTTGTTCAATACTACTGTTATTAATGTAAATTTTGGATGTTTGTTTATATTTTTCATTCTTAAACCTCCCTCTCCAAAACGCTTAGTTTTTTTAGGGTATCTAAAAAATTTTCCAATTTTTTTTTCCATTAAAGTCCAATTTTAATAAGCTTATCAATAACGTTATAAATGCTATATTTAGGTTTAATTTTCAAATTTTTATACAACTTGCTATTGTCTCCTCCTGAAAATTTAATATCAATTTTTCTTTTTAAATTTTTATCTATAGTAACATACTTTTTCCAATTTAAATTTAGTAAGCTGAATGTATAAGAAATCACAGAGTTGAGACTTTTGGATACGCCGCTACAAATAATGTAATCATCAATTTTTTTTGAATTTAAAATTTTATTCATTATAGAAACATATTCTGGCGCCCATCCCCAGTCTTTTACTACATCAATATTGCCAAATTTAATTTTTTTTTTTCTTTTGTTGTTTTTTTTTATTTCTAAAGCTCCTTTTATTAATTTTTTAATCACATAATTATCTTTTCTAAACATGGACTCATGTTGAAATAATATGCCTGAGCAACATTTTAGATTAAATTTTTCTCTAAAAAATTTTACTAATTCCAGAGATACTAATTTACTTAATCCATAAACTGACACAGGTTTTTTTATAGATTTTTCATTGACTCTATGATTGTTAATCCCAAAAATTTCACAAGAACAAGCATTAAAAAATTTAGCTTTAAGTTTAAAATGATAAATAGAAAATAGTATATTAAATACCGGTATTATATTTGAATTTAAAGTATCCAATGATTTCTCATTTGAAATATTTGGAATTGGTTGGCCTGAAAAAAAATATATTTCATCGAACTTACCTTTTTTTAATAATTTTTGAATCTTAGTTTTGTCAGAGTAATTAAAATTATGTATTTTTAAATTTTTTTTTATATTTAATTTTTCCAAGTTTTGGTTTTTTAATTTTGTTCTAGAAATTCCAGTTACTAGATAATTTTTTTTTAATAAATGCTTAGCTAAAAGAGAGCCGTCTTGACCCTTAATTCCAAGTATTAGTGCTTTTTTCATAAATTTAATAGAATTATTTTACCTTTTAAAATAACTTTTATAATTCAACATTTATACAAATTTAAATGGTCTAAAGCAGTTTTTTTCCATGTAAATAACTTATTTCGTGATTGCCCTTTCAATATAAGTTCTTTTCTAAAAGAGTCGCTATAAAAAGTTTTATATATCGACTCAAAAATTGAGTCAGTTTTATATGGATCAAAGTAAGACACTGCATCTCCTCCCACTTCAGGAAAAGAGCTTGTATTACTGCATATCACTGGACATTCATTAGTAAATGACTCTAATATTGGTAAACCAAATCCCTCATATTTGCTTGGGTAAACAAATAATCTAGCATTTTGATAAAACAAACTTATCAACTCGTCATTACCCTCAACATATATTATTTTACTAAAATCTAGTTTTAAATCTCTTATTTTTTTAATTTCTTTTTTAGAAAAATTACTCCCCCCAAAACATACAATATATACATCTTTCAACTTGCTCAAATTTTCAGAAAAAGTTTTTAATAGATTATCAAAGTTTTTGTATCCCTCTCTTTTGCCAACAAATAAAATATAAGGTAATTTTAAAAACTTTTCATAATACTTTGGGTAATTATTTTTTATTTTTCTAATATTGTTTCCTAAATATATTACTCTTATTTTTTTTTCATCAACATTGTAATATTTTATCAAGTCATTTTTTGTTGAGTTTGATATACAAATAATATTATCTGCTTTTTGGATAATTTCTTTTTTTGGTCTATAAAATTTATTTTTTTTATAATCATCATAAAAAATTTCATGAATTAAATCGTAGACAGTGATAATTTTTTTACAGTTTATATTATCATTTATGTTGTCAAAATAAGTATAATGCATAACGTCTGGGTTTTTGTCTTTAGATATTTTTAAAAAAATATTTTTATTTAAGTTGCCTATAAATTTTTTTAACTTATTTGATTTATTAATAATTTTTGAAAACAGTATTTTTTTTCCTGTAACTATATTTTTGTATTTGATTTCTTTTAAATGTTCATTTAAATGAAATCCTGCAACGATACTAGGCTTATGCTTTAATTCGTGAAGGTTTTCAGCTAACTGAACATAATATCTTGATGGGCCACCATAATTTTGGTGTGAAAATATTTGATAATCATAAAGAATTTTCATTAATTTAGAATTATTTTTTCCATAAATACCAATTTAAATAGTAAATTTCATGAAATGTTTATATTAAATTTTAATTTTCCAAAAATAAAAGGCAAATAATACTTTAAATACCACTTCCATCTAGCAATAAATCTAAAATTTGAATTAATATCAGTCTTAAATTCATATTTCTTTTGTTTTTTTTTTGAAATTACAACAGCAAATCTCCAAACGTTAGAGTCTGTATACAAAAGTATATCTGAGTTTGATAACAATAAACAATCTATAATTGTTTCTTTTCCTAATTTGTACCTATGGTGTATTCTATTATAATTTTCAAAATGTTTATTATGTGAACCGAATATTCTTGCATCAGATCTGGGTGTATTTAAACATATGAGTTTTTTTTTAAATACTTTTTTGAAACATTTAAGATATAATTTATCTTCAGTTACTAGCAATAATTTTTTACATTTGTTATTTTCAAATATTTCAAAAGCTTTTGTTACTAAGTCTTCTGGATTCGGAGGAAGTGAGTGATTTGTTACAATTCTTTGTAAGGTACCTCTAACATGGACACCCATTATTTTATCATTTTTTTTAAAAATTTTTTTTTTTAAAAACTGGTATTTCTTTATTATTTCTTTTCTAAATGAAATTTTTTTAAAAAAAATTTTTTGAAGTTTTTTATCCTCATTAAATTCTCTGGTTGTAATCCTTGAATTCTTTGAAAAATAGACATTCGCACTTCTGTAAGTATTACTTAAACTATATTTGCTGATCGGTTTAAAATAATAATCCCAAGAGTTTTTAGATTTGTTTATTAGATTTTTCTCATTATAAACTGTTGGAAAATTTTCCATATCAATAACTGGAATATAATTTTTTTTATAAGCGTATTTTAAATGATCTAAAACAAAAGTAATATTGCTAAAAATACCTGTGGAATTGAAATTACGTCTAATAATATAAAAAGTTTTTCTTTTATTTAACTGGCCAAATGTATATTTTTTTTTAGGAATAATATTTTGAATTTTTTCTTCTACAATTGTGTTTACTAGCTTCGCTCGATACAAATTTTTTAAAAAATTAAACATTCAAATTTTATAATAGTGCTAAAAATTAAAGTTATTTTATAAATTTTATTTTTCACAGATTATTAAAATATCTTAATTGTTAAAAAACTTTTGTATAATAAATGACTCTGCATATTTATATCCTGACTCTGATCCTCTTACTTTAGCATAAGCTTCTAATGCTTCTGGGGATCTTGGGTGAGGATATATTCTCTTTTCTGTTGAATACATTTCCATGGCTTCGATTTTTTTTTTTATGTCTTTTTTAGAAAGTTCAATAAAAAAATTTGGTTCCCACTGTGCTGGTTTTACATAACCGGTGCTTGAAGGAACCTCTGCAGAAATTAAATTTATATTATGTTTAAACATAGGTCTTGTTGCTAAAACTGCAGCTTCATGGCAATATCTATGATCTATATTAGTACAAAATCTATGATGGGTGAAAACAGTATCAGGTTTTATCTTTTCTAAAATATTTTCAAACCAATGTGTAAGTGATAATAATGAGTGATTATCAATTTCATTATCAGAAAATTTTCCAAAAAAAATATTGTTTTTTTTAATACCTAAATATTTTAATGCTTTGAGACAATCACTTTTTAATATTGAGAGACTTTTTTTTCTTTTTTTTATGTTTTGTTTATTTCGTCTAGCATTAATGCCAGTACACGGAATAGTCACAAATATTTCACATCCTTCTGATTTGAATTTATTTAATGATCCTCCCATAGCTAAAGTCTCATCGTCAGGATGTGCAAAAAATGCTATAATTTTTTTAAATCTCATTTTTTTTTTTTATTTTCACATTTGCAAAAATACAATCTTTTTTAAATTTTGCATCTTTAAATTTTATTATATGCTTTCCATAATTTATATATGCGTTGGGATATCCTTCAGCATCTAGCATTCTTATATAATCATAAATTTTAGTAAGATTTGACAAATTTAACGGTAATTGACTTTCTATTGGCTTTCTTCTTTTAAAATTAACTATTTTACCTTTTTGGTCCTTATAGTGAATTTTTTTTTTGCACATTTGAATTATAATTTTAAAAATAATATTGCTTGATCTTCTTAATATTTCCTCAGCGCTGCCACTTAAAGATAAAGGATATTTACAATATATTGGACCTGCATCTAAAAACTTATTCATTCTGAAAGCAGTTATTTTTGTTTTGGTCAAACCTCTTAAAATTAAATTTTGTATTGGAGAGCCACCTCTACCAAAAGGAAGATTTGTTTCATGAAAACAAACGCATTCAAAATTTTCAACAATTTTATTGTCAACTTTATGGTTCCAATGTGGAAAAAAAATAAACTTTGGTCTTATTTTAGTAATTTTTTTAAAAGATAAATCTTTTTTATTTTTGATTAAAAACCAATTCCCTTTAACATTTTTTTTTAAATTATTGAAATTATCAAAATTCCAACTTTTTACCGTAGCAACAATATAGTTATTTTTTTGCAATTTAATTTTTTGGTAATAAATATCTATATTTTTTATTTATATAAATCAAGGTATTTTAAACTTTCTGATTTAAATAGATTAGTATATATACCCAAAAATGAAATATTTACTAAACTTACCAAATATTACCTCACTAGAAAAAAAATACGTCAACAAAGCAATAAGTTCAAATTGGATTTCAGTAAACGGTAAGTTTAATAAGTTATTTGAAAAAGAGTTTGGAAAAATTGTAAAAAAGAAATTTAATATTGGAGTACAGAGTGGGACAGCAGCCCTACACTTAGCTATTAAATCAATGGGTATTACAAACAAAGATTTTGTTGTAACTCCAAATTACTCTTGTAGTGCAAATATAAGTTCAATATCGCAATGTAATGCAAAAGCACTTATTGTAGAGGTTGAAAAAGATACTTTAGGTATAGACTATGACTCCCTAAAGTTAGCTATAAATAAATACAAGCCAAAGATAGTTCAATTAGTTCATATTTATGGTTTTCCTGCTCGGGATACATTTAAAATTGTTAAACTATGTAGGAAAAAAAATATAAAAATAATTGAAGATGTTAGTGAAGCTATTGGTTCAACATTGAACAAAAGATATGTTGGAAGTTTTGGAGATATAACAATTACGTCAATTAGATCTGAAAAACTTTTAGGTGTTGGAGAAGGTGCTGTAATATCTACTAACGACAAAAAAATTTTCGATAGGATAGATTTATTAGCGAATAGAAATATGCCATTTCGTGGTGGAAAAGACCCTTATTGGAAAAAGTATATATCCAAAGGAGAAGGGTATAATTACTTAATGCCACATTTATTAGGTGCGTTTGGGTATGCACAAATTAAAAATTTTAGGAAAAATTTAAGAAAAAAAATAAGAATAGGAAAAACTTATAGAACTGTGTTTAAAAATTATAATTTTGCACAAAAGGTAGTAAAAAATTCAAAGCCAGTTTTCTGGTTGAATCATATATATTTAAAAAAATTACCAACAAATAAAATAAGAAAATTAGGTAATTATTTAATTAAGAACGGTATAGAGATAAGATCAGGATTTTGGCCGTTATATTATACTCCAAATATTATAAAAAAATATGTTTCTATAAATAATAGAAATTTTAGTAATAAACTTTTTGAAAAAATAGTTGTTTTACCTTCAAATATAAATTTAAAATTAAAAGACATTCAATATATTAAATATAAAATTGATAAATATTTAAAAAATAATTGATGCTTAGAGTTGGAATAATTTTAAACTTTAATAAAAATTCTTGGCGAGGTGGTTATGAGTATATAAAAAATCTCATTAAATGCTTGAGTTTATTGAAAAATAAAAAAATTAAATTTGTTATAATAATTGGTAAAAATACAAACATTAATCATTTAAAGGATTTAAATTGTGCTAATTTTCTTAGAACTAAATTAGTAAATCAGAGCTTTATAAATAGAGTTTTTCATAAAGTTTTATTATTTATTTTTGGAAAAAATATATTTCTTGATAATTATTTAATTAGTAAAAAGATAAAAATTTTGTCACATTTTTACTATACTGGTCATAATAGTAAAATTAAATCTATATATTGGATTCCGGATTTTCAAGAAATAAATACTAATTACCTCTCGATAAAACAAAAAATGTTAAGATATATAAATCTTAATTTGTGCACAAAAAATTCCACAAAAATTTTATTAAGTAGCAAAACCGTACAAAATGACCTTGGAAAATTAAATACTATTGGTTATAAAAAATCAAAAGTTATTAAACCGCACTTTTTTATTGATAAAAATAGTAAATTTTTGTCAATAAAAGAATTGAAAAAAAAATACAATTTTGAAAAAAATTATTTTTTTTTACCTAATCAATATTGGGTGCATAAAAATCACATTTTAATTTTAAAAACTTTAAAGGAAATAAAACATGAATACAAAAAAGAAATTCTAGTTTTGTCTACAGGTATATTTTATGATTATAGGCATCCAAGACATAATAGATTTATTAAGGAATATATATATAAAAATAATTTAGAAATTAATTACAAAATTTTAGGAGTTGTACCCTTCAAGGATCTCGTAAGTTTAATGTATAATTCTATTGGTGTATTAAATCCCTCTAAATCTGAAGGATGGAGCAGTACAGTAGAACAAGCTAAGTCAATGGGTAAAATGATTCTATTGAGTAATTTAAAAGTGCATAGGGAACAAAATCCTATGAGATCATTTTACTTCAACCCAAATTCCACAAATAAATTAAAAAAAAAAATGATTAAACTTGATAATGAGTTTAATTTAACAAATGAGCGAAAATTAATTAAAAAAAAAATGAAAAATAATATTCTAAATGCTAAAAAGTTTGCAAATAACTATCAAGATATGATTCTTGAAACGTTATGATTATTTAAATTGATAAATTTTATCACATATTTTCAGATTGCTTTTTTGGTGAGAAATTAGAATTATTGTTATTTTTTTCTTTAGATTTTTTAAGATTTTCAATATCTGTTCTTCATTTTTTTTGTCTAGCGAACTTGTTGCCTCGTCTAAAATCAAAATTTCAGGGTTTTTATATAGAGCTCTTGCAATCGCCAGCCTTTGAAGCTGACCTCCGGATAATTTATTTCCATTTTCTCCAATTTCGTAATTTAAGTAATTTGGAAACTTTTTAATTTCGTCAAATAATTTAACCGTTTTTAAGGAATTAATAATTTTTTTATCATTACTCTTCTTGTTTATATCCAAAAAATTAATGTTATTTTCAATCGTATCATTTAGGAAAAAAGGTTTTTGTGAAACAAATCCAATTTTTTTTTGCCAATCATAACAATTTTTTATACTTAATTTGTTATCATCAATAAATATGTTGCCATTTTTTGGCTCGTAAAGTCCTAATAATAAATTTATTAATGTCGTTTTGCCCTTACCGCTTTTTCCAGTGATACCAAAAATTTGATTTTTCAAAATCAAGATATTTAAGTTTTTAATAATTTTATTATTTTTCTGAAAATAAAAGGATATATTTCTAAATTTTATAAATTTATCAAATTTAATTTTTTCTGAAAAATTTTTTGTTTTATTATTTTTTTTAAATTTTTGAACATCTAAAAGTTCGTTTGATATAATTTTTGTTAAGGGTAAGTTGTATTTTAAAATTTGCAAATAGGCAATTATTCGTGTTGTTGATGGCATTAGTCTTGCAAATGAAACAGCAAATACAGCAATAGTTGCGATTACATTGTTGCTCGGAACTTCAAGGACAAATAGCATTAAAAAAATTGAAAAGCACAGAAATATTACTGATAAAATTTCGATTAAATGAGATGGCAGAAGTAAATATAAGTTATTTTTAAACCTATTTTGGCTATCTTTGACATTTATATT
>MDTA01183433.1_pt1 | contig 13533 bp, 9 predicted proteins | sample 811151 | NCBI WGS metagenome assembly MDTA01 (sample SAMN05326648, study PRJNA326480) | marine metagenome | isolation source: seawater | place: Indian Ocean: South | collected 2010 | reverse complement strand
TGGATATAATTAAGCTTTATGGTCAGGAACCTGCTAACTTTTTAAATGTAGGTGGTGGTGCTTCAAAAGAAAAAGTTTCAGAAGCTTTGAAAATAATTTTATTAGATAAAAATGTGAAAGGAATTTTAATAAATATTTTCGGAGGGATTATGAAATGTGATGTACTTGCACAAGGAGTAGTTGATGCTACCAAAAAGATTAAAATTAATGTTCCATTGGTAGTTAGGCTAGCTGGAACAAACTTTGAGAAAGGAAAAGAAATTCTTGACAAATCAGGTCTCAAAATAATTTCCGCTTCAGATTTGACAAGTGCAGCAAAAAAAATTGTTAAAGAGATAAAATAATGTCCGTTTTGATTAATAAAAATACTAGATTAATCTGTCAAGGTTTTACAGGATCCCATGGAACTTTTCATTCAGATCAGGCGATAAAGTATGGCACAAATCTTGTAGGAGGGGTGACTCCAAATAAAGGAGGCCAAGTTCATTTAGACAGACCTGTATTTAATACCGTGAAAGAAGCTAAAGAAAAAACTAATGCTAATGCTAGCATGATATATGTTCCTGCTAAATTTTGTGCAGACGCAATTATTGAAGCTATAGATGCAAACATTGAACTTATTGTTTGTATAACTGAGGGTGTACCTATTTTAGATATGTTAAAAGTAAAAAAAAAACTTAATAAATCCAAATCAAGATTAATTGGTCCTAACTGCCCAGGTATAATTACTCCAGATGAGTGTAAAATAGGTATAATGCCTGGAAGTATTCATAAAAAAGGATCTGTTGGTATTGTTTCAAGATCTGGGACTTTGACATATGAAGCTGTAGATCAAACAACCTCAAATGGTTTAGGCCAGTCTACTTGTATTGGTATAGGTGGAGATCCAATTAATGGAACAGATTTCATTGATTGTTTGGATTTATTTCTCAATGATTCAGAGACAGAGTCTATTTTAATGATAGGAGAAATTGGAGGCACTTCTGAGGAGGAAGCATCTGAATTTATAAAAAATCATGAAATAAAGAAACCCATTGTTGGTTTCATTGCTGGAGTTACGGCCCCTCCTGGAAGACGGATGGGTCACGCAGGTGCAATAATTTCTGGTGGCAAAGGTGGAGCTGATAATAAAATTAAAATAATGGAGAATGCAGGAATTACCATAGCGAAATCACCAGGAGAAATTGGAAAAACACTTTTAGAAAAATTGTCACTTTAAAATAACAAATTTAACATTATAATAACACTATATATTAATGAGCTTTTCAAAAAATCTAGAACAAAAAAATACATCTTTTTTAACTAAGTCTAATAGTGCATTTATTGAGCAAATGTATATAAAATTTATAGAAAAAGATCCCAATTTACCGAACAGCTGGAAAAATTATTTTGAAAGTTTAAATGACGATGTAAATTCGGTTGTTAAAGAATTAGAAGGTCCTAACTGGCAACCTCAAAAAAAGAAAATTCAAATCAAAATTAATAATTTGAGTGAAAAAAACACTTCTATATCTAACGAAGATCTAGAAATCGCAAAAAACGAATCTATAAAAGCTATTGCCTTAATAAGAGCATACAGAATAAGAGGTCATCTAATTGCAAACTTAGATCCCTTAAATATGATGGAGAGAAATTATTTACATGAATTACATCCTGAAGATCATGGTTTTCAAAAAGGGGATTATGATAAAAAAATTTACCTAGGTTCATACTTAGATACAGGATATGCATCAATTAATGAAATTTTATCAAGATTAAGAAAAATATATTGTGGGTCAATTGGAGTAGAGTATATGCATATGTCTGACCCAACAGAAAAAATTTGGTTTAGAGATAGAATGGAAAAAAAAGAAAACCAAGTCAATTTTACACTAAATGGTAAAAAGGCAATCCTAAACAAAATTGTACAAGCCGAGGGATTTGAAAAGTTTTTAGCAAAAAAATTTGTGGGAACCAAAAGATTTGGCCTTGATGGTGGGGAATCATTGATACCAGCATTAGAACAAATTATCAAAAGAGGAGGACAATTAGGAGTCAAAGAAGTTAAAATTGGAATGTCTCACAGAGGAAGATTAAATGTATTGGCTAATGTTTTGCAAAAATCCTATAAAAGAATTTTTAACGAATTTGCAGGTGAAGAATCTATAAGTAATATAGATGATAGCACTGGAGATGTAAAATATCACCTAGGAGCTTCGTCAGATAGGGAATTTGACGGAAATTCAGTTCATGTAAGCTTGACGGATAATCCTTCGCATCTTGAAGCTGTTAATCCAGTTGTTTTGGGACAAGCAAGAGCAAAACAATTTTTTCATAAAGATACAAAAAGAGAAAAAGTAATACCTATTCTTATACACGGTGATGCAGCTTTTGCTGGTCAAGGAGTAGTAGCTGAATGTTTTGCAATGTCAGGATTAAAAGGACATAATACAGGTGGAGCTATACATATAATTTTAAATAATCAAATAGGTTTTACTACAAGTCCAAGGTTTGCACGGTCAAGTCCCTATCCTTCTGATCTTGGTAAAGTTATTGAATCTCCAATATTACATTGCAATGGAGATGATCCTGAGGCTGTTGTTCATTGTGCAAAAATTGCAATAGAATTTAGGCAGAGATTTAAAAAAGACGTTGTTATAGATATGATATGTTACCGAAGATTTGGTCATAATGAGGGTGATGAACCATCTTTCACGCAACCTCTTATGTATAAAAAAATTAAAAACCACCCTACTACTCTTTCTATATATGGAGAGAAATTAGTAAAAGAGGATATTTTTTCTGAAAATGAATTTAGAAAACATATTGAAGATTTTAATAATTTACTTAACGAACAATTTAAAACTGCTAAAGACTATAAACCAAAATTAAATCGTTTTGAGGGAACATGGACGAGATATCAACCTAAAAAAGGTAAAGATAGAATTGGTGTTACTGGAGTAGATGCTAACAAAATCTTAAAAATTTCTGAAAAAATAAATATTGTTAATGAAAATTTAAATATTCATAAAACAATTGTTAAGATTTTATCCAATAGACATCAATGCATAGTTAAAAAAAAAAATATTGATTGGGCAAATGCAGAATCTTTAGCATTTGCAACTCTTTTAGAGGAAGGATTTCCAGTAAGACTTGTTGGTCAAGACTCTGGTAGAGGCACATTTAGCCAAAGACATTCAGTTTTAAGAAATCAGGAAGACAATTTAAGGTATATCCCATTAAACAATATTTCTTCAAAACAAAAAAAATTTGAAATTGTGGACAGTTTTTTATCAGAGCTGGCAGTGCTTGGCTTCGAATATGGATACAGTTTAGTTGAACCAGAGACATTGACAATTTGGGAAGCTCAGTTTGGAGATTTTGCTAATGGTGCACAAGTAGTTATTGATCAATTTATATCTTCTGGAGAAAGAAAATGGTCAAGAGCCTCTGGGTTAGTTTTACTATTACCCCATGGTTATGAAGGACAAGGACCAGAACATTCATCTGCTAGGCTTGAAAGGTTTTTACAGTTATGTGGACAGGAAAATTTACAAGTATTAAATTGTACAACACCTGCAAATTACTTTCACGCTTTAAGAAGGCAAATTCATAGAGGTTTTAGAAAACCTTTAGTAATTATGACACCCAAATCTTTACTTCGTCATAAAAGTTGTATTTCTAATTTGGAGGACTTTAGCAAAAAAAACTCTTTTCATAGAATATTAGAAGACCATGCTTTAAACGAAAAAAATGGTTTTATTAGACTTAAAGAATTTAAGAAAATTAAAAAAGTTATTATTTGCTCTGGCAAAATTTACTTTGATTTGCTTGCAGCAAGAGAGAAAACAAAAAAAAATGATGTGGTAATGTTTAGGATTGAGCAACTTTACCCTTTTCCTGCAAAATCGTTAGCAAAAATTCTTAAACCTTATGCGAAACACGCAAAATTTATATGGTGTCAAGAAGAACCAAAAAATATGGGCGCATGGTCCTCTGTGAGAGATTATATACAATGGACATTAGATTACATTAAGGCTAATAATAACGAAATTTCTTATATTGGAAGAAATGTAGCAGCATCACCAGCTACTGGTTATGCTAAAAGGCACTTAGCGCAACAAAAAGAAATTATTGATAAAGTATTAGATTAAAAATGAGTGAACAAATTATAGTACCAGCTTTGGGAGAAAGTATAACGGAAGCAACTATTGCAAAATGGTTGAAAAATGTTGGGGACACTGTGGAGGCAGATGAACCAATTGTTGAACTTGAAACAGATAAAGTTAATTTAGAAGTACCCTCTCCAGTTAGTGGAACTGTTGGTGATATTAAATTTAAAGATGGAGATGTAGTAGAGGTAGGCGCAATATTAGGATCAATTAAGACAAATGGGAAAGGGGTAACCCAAAAATTAGAAACACCAAAACAGGAAACAGAAAACAAAAGTGAGGCCGAAATTATTCCATTGAATAATAAAACAAAAAAATCAGAAAACTTAAATGAAGAAGTAGCTGAAAAAGATACGAGCCCAGTAATCTTTGAAGATGAAAATAATGATGACGAACCTCTGGTTTTAAAAAATGAGGTAAAAGAAATTCAGGATAATAAAGTTTCAAAAAAATCATCTCACTTATCACCTTCAGTGAGAAAAATAGTGGCCGAGAAAAAAATTGATGTAGATACCATTAAGGGATCAGGAAAAGAGGGAAGAATCCTAAAGGGTGATCTTTTGAATCTAATGTCATTAGAGCCAAAACCTTCAGAAAGAAAATTGCAATATGGAGAAGAAGAAAGAATCAAAATGACAAGACTTCGACAAACAATTGCAAAACGACTTAAGCAAGCTCAAGAAAGTGCGGCGTTATTAACAACCTTTAATGAAGTTGATATGTCAAGCGTAATGGAAATGAGAAAAGAAAATCAAGAAGATTTTCAAGAGAGATATGGTGTGAAGTTAGGATTTATGTCTTTTTTTATTAAATCATGTGTTTTAGCATTAAAAAAATTTCCAGTTGTAAACGCAGAAATTGAAGGAGAAGAAATAGTTTACAAGAATTATTATAATATCAGTTTTGCAGTTGGTACAGAAAAAGGCTTAGTTGTACCAGTATTAAGAAATGCTGATGAACTCTCTTTTGCAGATATTGAAAAAAAGGTTAAAGAAATTTCTGATAAAGCCAAAGATGGTAAATTAACGATAGAGGATTTGCAAGGAGGAACATTTACTATAAGCAATGGTGGAGTATATGGATCAATGCTTTCAACTCCAATACTAAATTTACCTCAATCTGCAGTCTTAGGTATGCATAATATTGTTGAGAGACCCATAGCAATTAACGGAGAAATAAAAATAAGACCAATTATGTATTTAGCATTATCATACGATCACAGAATTATAGATGGTAAGGATTCAGTTTCTTTTTTAAAAACTGTTAAAGAAAATTTAGAGGATCCAAGAAGGTTATTTTTAGAAATTTGATGTCTGAAAAATTTCAAGCAGTTGTAATTGGAGGTGGCCCAGGGGGTTATGTGTGTGCAATAAGGTTAGCACAGCTTGGATTTAAGACTGCATGTATAGAGTCAAGAGGAACTCTTGGAGGAACTTGTTTAAATGTAGGTTGCATACCATCAAAAAGTTTACTTAATTTATCTGAAGAATTTCAAAAAGTAAAAAACTTATCAAATAAAGGTATAGAAATAGAAAATGTGAAGCTAAATTTAAATAAAATGATGAAAAATAAAACCGATGCAGTTTCAGTTTTGACTAAGGGTGTAGAGTTTTTGTTTAAAAAAAATAAAGTAAGTTATTTTAAAGGCTTTGCAAGTTTTGTATCTAAAAATCAGTTATCAGTTAAAGATAACCTTAGCAAAAAAGAAATTATTATAAATGCTGAAAAAATAATAATAGCGACAGGTTCTTCGCCAATGTCGTTGCCAGGCTTAGAATTTGATGAAAAAATTATATTATCTTCGACAGGAGCTTTAAACCTTAATAAGGTGCCAAAAAAAATGATAATTATTGGTGGAGGTTATATAGGTTTAGAGATGGGTTCTGTCTGGTCTAGACTAGGTTCTGAGGTGCATGTGATTGAATTTTTAAATCATATTACTCCAGGCTTAGATAAAGAAATTTCAACTGAATTTATGAAAATTCTAAAAAAACAAGGAATAGAATTTCATTTAGAACACAAAGTGGAGAATGTAAAAAAAAATAGTGAGGGAGCTGTTGTTATTACAAAAGATAAGAATGGAAACCAAAAAAACTTTGATTGTGATGTTGTATTAGTCTCGGTTGGTAGAAAAGCAAATACTAAGGGACTTAATTTAGAAAAAATACAAATTGAATTAGACGAAAAAAATAAAATAAAAACAGATAAAAATTTTAAGACCAATTTAGATAATATTTTTGCTATAGGAGATGTGATTTCTGGCCCCATGCTTGCACATAAGGCTGAGGACGAGGGAGTCGCTGTTGCCGAAAATATTGCGGGTCAGTCAGGACATGTTAACTATAACACCATTCCTGGAGTAATTTATACAAAACCTGAGGTAGCTTCAATTGGTAAAACAGAAGAACAATTAAAACAATCTAATATAAAGTATAAGGTTGGAAAGTTTTCCTTCATGGCCAATTCAAGAGCCAAAGCTATTAACGATACTGAAGGTTTCGTTAAAATAATATCAGATGAAAAAACTGATCAGGTATTAGGTGCTCACTTGATAGGACCTCATGCTGGAGAACTTATTGGGGAAATTGGAGTTGCAATGGAATTTGGAGCAAGTTCAGAAGATATTGCAAGGACATGTCACGCGCACCCAACATTTTCGGAGGCCATTAAAGAAGCTGCCCTTTCAGTGGACAAGAGAGCAATTCACTCTTAGTTAAACTTATAAATTGTGTTGTACGGCAGGTAAGGACTCTGTAAAAATTCTACTTTTTTAAAATCTAACTCCTTCATTGCAGCTAAGGTTTCACCAGGAAAATGAGGACAATTAAATTCATCAAAAACAATAATAGATCCTTTATGTAAGTGTGGTTTAATCTTTGCTAGTACTTCTTTTGTAGGTTTGTATATATCCATGTCAAATATTACTAAAGAAACTACAAGGTCGGGGCGATCCTTTAATAACTTGCTTAATGTTTTTGTAGCTTCACCTTTTAGTAATGTAAATTTTTTCAAATGATCTTTTGGAGCTAAAGATTCGTGTATTTTACAAATACTATCAATATGTTTTTCATAGTTTTTTAAAATATTAAAATCTTTATTTTTTAATCCTTTATCCTTATTAGAAACTTTTTTTAATCCTTCAAATGTGTCAAACCCGTAAATATGTCTAGAGTTATTATAAGGTTCAAGAATACTTCGTAGATTAATTAGTTGAGCAAAAGAAGATCCATAATGAACGCCAAATTCTAATATAGATCCACTGCTTTTAATTTGTAAATCATAAAGCCATGCGAGATTTAATAATCTTTGCATTGTTGGTAAGGTTAGATACCCGGCAATAGGCCAATTCCAATTATCGCCTGATATTTTTAAACCTTTATCTAATAATTTTTTTAACTTAATATAAGTCTTTCTAGTTTGAGATGAAGACAAACTGATCTGACCATCTTTATATTTCATATTAAATTTATAAAATTAGAAAATGGAATTTTTGATTTAGTGAATTTTATATGCATTTAGATAAATGATAAAAAATTTTCTTAAATAAATCCTCTATCCTTAAATTTCTTACCTACTGAAGGAATTTCAAAAACTCCACATGATTTTAACAAATTTAGTGGATGTGACATCTTCTTTTTTGCGTTAATCACTTTCCACTCATCATTATTATAAGTTTCATCTATGCATTTAGAAATGAATTCTTGTGTAAAACCAAGTTTTGACAAAGAATAAAAATAAATGTCTGTTCTAGGTTCAGCGAATATACTTATAGACTCATATAAATTTAACCCTAATATTTCTTGCTCTTCTTGAGACAATTGAGGCCATAGGATTTTAAAAAGTGTACCAAAAAAATTAGCATGAAAGTATTCATCATGCATATGATCCTTAAACATTATTCTTATTGGCTCGTAAACGATACCTTTCATTTCTTTAGAAATATCCTGGCAAATCATAGACTCAGATACAACTACATTTGATAAATTAGATAAATAACTGAATTTTTTTTCGTTCTTTTTCCCAATATCGTCAATTTTATTAAAAAATTTTTTAATATAAGGTGACATATCATCTTTGATGTTAAAATAATCCATAATTTGATCTGCTATCTTCTGTGAGAAATAAGCATGATATCCTTCATCTGTATATATTTTTAAAGCATCTATTTTTAAAATATTTGGAATTTTAAAGTTGTACTTTTCTAAAGCTAAATTATTTGCAACTTTATTTACATAATCAATTTCAAATTTGGTTGTTTTTAAAACAAACTCCAAAAGTTGTAGTCCCATCACATACTTTTTTTGATCATTAGTTAAGGAATTTAATCCATTTAAATTTAAAATTGGACAGTGTGTAGAAAAATTCCAAATTGTGTCACCTTCTTTGTCAATTTTATCTAATTTTAATTCGTATGTTTCCTCACTTGTCCTAACGCTTGAGGCTTCATCCCATTCTTTTTTAGTTCTTATATATGTATCAAGTGCTTGATGGTTCATAATTTGAAAAAGAATATAGCACTTAAATATTTATTTACAATGAGTAATAGAATTGAGTTAAAAAGCAGATTTTACTCATTTTATCTAGTTATTACAAAATTTTGGATGATTAGAGTGTCTACAATATTATTTTTAAAAGCATGCAGTGCATCATTAACATTCTCTACAATTGGCTCTTCATGTTTATTAAATGATGTATTTATTAAAGCCATCTCTCCACTTTTATTTAAATAATTTTTGAGTATTTTATGAAAATTTGGATTATTTTTTTTTCTAATAATCTGAGGTCTCGCAGTACTATCAACATGAACTGCTGCCGGGCAACTTTTAATAAATTCAGGCGTACATTTATAAGTCATGGTCATAAAATCAGCAGCTACATCCTTCTTGCTCCATCCTATAAAACATTTTTTTGCATACTCTTCAATTGTTACTGGAGCAAAAGGCATAAATTCTGTCCTTTTAAGTTTATTGTTTAACCAATCATTAACGCTTTTATCTTTACCGTGATATAAAATTGATCTATTACATAGAGCCCTTGGGCCAAACTCCATCTTACCCGAAAAAAAACCAATAATCTTATTTTTACTTAATTGCTCAATTAAAACTTTTGAAATATTTTTTGTAAGTTTAAATTTAATTTTATTTTTTTTTAATATTTTTTTAATTTGTTCATTGTTATATTTAGATCCCAATGACATTGTATTTAAAAATTTTGGTTTTATTTTGTTTTTTTTGGATAAGAATGCATAAATGGCACCTATAACTATTCCCGCATCACCCATTGCAGGTTGGATAAATACATTTTTAACATTTCTTATTTCTCTAATCTTCTGGTTTAATTTCACATTAGCAGTCACGCCTCCAGAAAGACAAATATTTACTTTTCTATTTTTTGGTAAGTTATTTTTAATCCTATAAACTACTGCCTCTTCAAGTATAGTTTGTGCTGCGAAAGAAATATCTTCTTTTGAATATTTGGACAATTTTTTAAAAAAAAAAGGCAAATCTTTTTTTTGAACAAACCAGGGTAGGTAATTTTTTCCAAACTTGATGGCAAAACTATTATTTTTCATTTTAATAAAACTTCTAAAATAATTTATTAAATTTGTTCTTTTTCCATAGGCAGCTAATCCAGTAACTTTTCCTTCATGTCTTTCAGATTTAAATCCCAACGCCCTAGTAATATTACCGTAAAAGTAACCCAAGCTGTCGAAAGTTGTTAAAAAATCGACTCTACGAAATTTATTTATTTTTGCTTTGTATATTGAAGATGATTTAAATCCCCCTTTACCATCAAATGTGAAAATCATTGAGTCTTTAAATGGACTTGTAAAGTAGGCACCCGCAGCATGAGACTTATGATGATCTATTAAAACTAATTTATCTAAAAAGTTATTTTTTTTAGCATAATTATATAATTCATTTAAATGATTTCTATTCCATTGAATCTCACTTTCTATTCTTTCATTAAATTTTTTTTTAAATTTTTGAGGTATAGATTTTATTTTGTGTTTTATCTTTAAATTTGATTTAACATCAGGGTCAACTGAACTTATTATACCATAGATCACATAGTCAAAATCTTTAAAATTAACTTTAAATTCTTTGCAAAGATATTTAATTGATTTATGGGGAAATCCATGAAAATTTTTAATCCGGTTAAACCTTTCCTCACTAACAGCTGCTCTAATTTTACCGTTGATATAAATGGCTGCTCCTGCTTCTAAACTGTTGTGAAAACTTAAAATTTTCATTTAATTTAATTATATAAATAACAACAAACATTCAAATATAAAATCCTAGTATATAATTAAAGAAATTTGTTAAAATAGGTAAAATATAAAATACCCCGATTAATCACAAAAATTTATATAATAAATTAAAATTACTTAAGAATAGATCAATACACAAAAGTGTTTTTTTTATATTATTAAAAAATGAAATTTCCGATTCTTTTGCCAAATATATTTAATTACCCTTTTACTTATAAGAGTAATTTAAAGCTTAATGTTGGAGATTATGTTGAAGTACCGTTTGGTAAATCAAAAGTTATTGGAGTTGTTTGGGATGAGTTTGAAAAAAACTATGATAAAAAATTCAAAATTAAAACTGTAACTAAAAAATTAAATATAACGCCTCTAAAGTTAAAAACTATCAAGTTTTTAAATTGGTTTGCTGTTTATAATATTGTACCTAAAGGAATGGTATTAAAGCTAGTTCTATTAAGCAATAAGGCAATAGAAAAAGCTCAAATCTCAAATTATCAGGATTATGAGTTAAAAGAACAAAATAAATTATTTAATTTATCAGAAGATCAAAAAAAAATATTAAAAGAAATTAACTCTAACAACAATAAATTTAAAGTTCATGTTTTGCAAGGAGTTACTGGCTCTGGAAAGACGATTGTATATTTTGAGAACTTGAAAGAGATAATTAAAAAAAAATTTCAAGTATTAATTTTACTTCCAGAGATAGGGTTAACTTCTCAATTTGAAAAAAAATTTTCTGAATTTTTTGGTTTCAAGGCTGCAATTTGGCACTCAGGTATTTCAAAAAAAAAAAAAGAACTTATCTGGAGTGGAATAGCAGAGGGTAAAATTAAAGTTATTATAGGTGCAAGATCATCATTGTTTTTACCATTCAAAAAACTAGGCTTGATAATAGTTGATGAAGAACATGATCAATCATATAAGCAAGATGAGGGAATTATTTATAATGCAAGAGATATGGCGATTTCAAGAGCATCTTTCGAAGATATACCAATTAATTTAGTCACCGCTGTTCCCTCCATTGAAACATATGAAAATATAAAAAAAGGAAAATATCAAGTCTCTAAACTAAATAAACGTTTTAAAAATGCATCACTTCCAAGTTATCAAATAATTAATTTAAACGAAAAAAAGCTAGATAAACATTCATGGATTTCAAACGAAGTTTTATCAAAAGTAAGACTTCATTTACAGAAAGGTGATCAAATATTATTTTTTTTAAATAGGAGAGGTTATGCACCGAATGTACTCTGTAAGAAATGTTTAAAAAGTTACACATGTAAAAATTGTTCTATTAATTTAGTTTTTCATAAAAATAAAAAAATTTTATTATGCCATTATTGTGGTTTTAAAACTAAGCTAGAGAGAAGCTGTAGTAAAGCTGAGCTGTGTGATTTTATTTTTTATGGGCCAGGTGTAGAAAGACTTTATGATGAAGTCAAAAAAAAATTTCCAACACAAAAAGTTGAAATATTTTCATCTGATACTATTGGAAAAAAAAATTCATCTCAAATATTAGATAAAATATTAGAAAATAAAATTAATATACTTATCGGTACACAGCTTATCTCAAAGGGTTTCCATTTTCCAAATTTAAATTGTATAGTTGTTGTGGATATAGATTTAACCTCACAAGGACACGATTTAAGGGGAACAGAAAAAAATTTACAATTATATCATCAATTATCAGGAAGAGCAGGAAGAGAGGGAAAGCCAGCAAATGTATATTTTCAAACCTATAACTTTGATACATCTATGATAAATTATATAACAAATATAAATCCTGATTTATTTTTAGCAAAAGAGTTGGAATTAAGAAAAAATAATAACCTACCTCCCTTCCAACGATTTATATCTTTAATTGTAACTGGAGTTAATGAAAAAAAACTTGAATTAGAAGCTATAAAATTTAAAAATTTTATTCAAAAGGTTGTTGATGGAAAAATTTTGGGCCCTGTTAATTCACCAATTTTTAGAGTAAATAAGAAATTTAGGATAAGATTATTAATTAGATCTAAAAAAACTCTAAAAATACAAAATTTGTTATCAAAAGCTATTTCAAATTACAGATTCTCGACAGGAATAAAACTGACGGTTGATGTTGACCCAATAAACTTCAATTAATAAGGAAAAAATAAACTATTTTGACAATGTGATGCTTGAAGAGGTATGAGGCATATGCTAATTAATCTCAAATTTATAAAATTTCATCTAATTCATAAGGACTTAAATTGAGTACAAACAAATCTTTTTCTGATAATTCAGTTGGAAGGTATTCTCTTGCTTTATATGAATTGGCGGAGGAGGAAGGTTCTATAAAAGATATAGAACTTCAGGCTTTTAATTTTCTTAACTTAATAGAAAAAAGTAAAGAGTTTGATTACTTTATAAAAAATCCAACAAACGATAGGTCTATCCAAAAAAAAATTATATCCACAATTGGAAGCAAATATAAATTAAATGTATTACTGATTAAATTTTTGAGCTTCTTAGTTGAAAAAAGAAGATTTTATTTTGTTGAAAAAATACTAAATAATTTTTTAGAGATAACTTCTAGGAAAAGAGGCGAAGTTAAAGCTAAATTAGTATTAGCAAAAAATATTTCAAAGGATGAAGTTACAGAAATTGAAAAAAGTTTAATAAAATCTTTTAATTCGAAAATAAAACTAAATTTTAAAAATGATCCCAGTCTTATTGGGGGATTAATTATTCAGGTTGGTAGTATAATGATAGATACTTCAATTAAGAATAGACTAAAAAAAATAGAAACACAAATGTTAGAGGCGTAAATGGATATAAATCCTTCAGAAGTAACAAAAATATTAAAAGAGCAAATAAAAAAATTTGGTGATAAAGCCGAAGTCACAGAGGTTGGTCAAGTTTTGTCTGTAGGTGATGGTATTGCCAGAGTTTACGGTTTAGACAATGTTCAAGCCGGTGAAATGGTTGAATTTTCGGACGGGTCAAGAGGAATGGCTTTAAATTTAGAAAGTGAAAATGTTGGAGTTGTAATATTTGGAGATGATAAAGCAATAAAAGAGGGGGATACCGTAAAAAGAACCGGAGCAATTGTAGATACTCCAGTTGGTAAAGAATTATTAGGAAGAGTTGTTG
>MDTA01083579.1_pt1 | contig 13535 bp, 17 predicted proteins | sample 811151 | NCBI WGS metagenome assembly MDTA01 (sample SAMN05326648, study PRJNA326480) | marine metagenome | isolation source: seawater | place: Indian Ocean: South | collected 2010 | reverse complement strand
ATACCATGTCTGTAATGACCAAAAGAACAAATTATATTTTTATTTTTCTTTAATTGTCCAATTATCGGGTTTCCGTCAATTACGGTTGAGCGAAGACCAGCACGAACTTCTTTGAATTTTAATCTCTCAATTTCAGGTAAAGATTCCCATAAATGTTTACTTAAAAAGAAAATTTCATCAAGTGTAACCTCCTCTTCAAAACCTTTTTCATCTTCAGTTGCACCTACAGCAAGATGATTATTTTTTCTTGGTGCTATATATATATTTCTGAACCATAAGTTATTTTTAAACATAATTTTTTCAGTTTTAAAAATCATTGAAATTCCTTTTACTGGTCGCATAGGAAATGATATATCTTCAGAGTTTTTTAGTAATATATTACTCCACGCTCCACAACAAATTACCAACTTTTCTGCTGTAAACTTTGCATCACCAATTTGAACTTTATTTTCGGTAAATTTAAATTTTTTTAGATTTTTCTCCTTTTTAATTAGTCCGCCCATATTTAAAATATTTTTAATTAGAAATTTTTTTAAAAGATCAGGTTCAACCTGATTATGTTTTTTAAATATTAATGAACCTTCAATATTAGAATTTAAGTTTGGTTCAATTTTTAAAGTTTCTGACCTACTTAAAATCTCTAATTCATAACCTAATTTTTTAATAAACTCTTTCTTAAATTTAATTTCCTCTAATTCATCAAGGTCTTGTGCAACAAATAAGGAAGAATTTTCTTTTAAACCAATTATATCTGCAATCATTCCTTCTTTTAAACTTCCATCCCACAATTTTTTGGAATCCATCATCAATTTAAATAATTTATTTTCGTAGGGTTTTGTTTCGATCAATGGAGCTAACATGCCAACAGATGCAGTCGTGGCTGTAGCAGAAACATCAGTAGTATCAAAAATTAAAACTTCTTTTTTGTTTTCTAGCAATTTTTTTGCGATGTATAGACCAATAATTCCCGATCCAATAATAACAATCATTTAAAAACCATTTTTTTTCTTTTCATATCATACTATTATATTATATCTGATATTATGAGCGATAATTTAAACTTAAAGAATAAATTAAGCAAACTTGCATTTGATGTTACCCAAAACTCATCAACTGAAAGAGCATTCAGTGGAAGATTTTACGATTTTTTCGAAAATGGTATTTACACTTGTGTTTGCTGTGATGAAAATTTATTTAGCTCTGAACATAAATTTGTTTCTAAATCAGGCTGGCCAAGTTTTTATCAGCCTATTAATTCAAATGTGATTAAGTATTTAAAAGATGATTCCTATGGTATGACAAGGGTAGAAGTAAGTTGTAAAAAATGCAATGCTCATCTAGGACATGTCTTTGATGATGGTCCTTTACCAACTAATAAACGTTACTGTATAAATTCTGTTTCACTAAACTTTGTAAAAAAATGACAAACTATAAGAAAATTTTTAAAGAATCTTTGGATAAACTTAAGACTGATGGAAACTACAGAGTTTTTGCAGATTTAGAAAAAATTGCTGGAAACTTTCCTCAAGCACTAAACTATAAAGAAAACACAGTTTCTGAGGTTACAGTTTGGTGTAGTAACGATTATTTAGGAATGAGTCAAAATAGTGTTGTTATTAATAGCATGATTGAAGCTGTAAAAAGGGTTGGAGCAGGGTCTGGTGGCACAAGAAACATTTCTGGAACCAATCACTATCACGTTTTATTAGAGAGAGAACTTTGTTACTTGCACCAGAAAGAATCTGCGCTTCTTTTTAATTCTGGTTACTTAGCCAACCAAGCAACGTTATCAACACTTGGAAAAAAGTTACCCAATTGCGTTTTCTTTTCAGATGAAAAGAATCATGCCTCGATGATACAGGGAATGAAAAACTCAGGTGCTAAAAAAGTTATTTTTGATCACAATAATATTCTGGATTTAGAAAACAAACTAAAAAAAGTTAAATCTAAATCAAAAGTAATTGTTTTTGAATCTGTTTATTCAATGGATGGTAATTTTGCCCCAATTAAAGAAATTTGTGATTTAGCTAAAAAATATAATGCGCTTACTTTCCTTGATGAAGTACATGCAGTTGGTATTTACGGAAAAAGAGGAGCTGGGGTTGCTGAGGAAAAAGGAGTGATGGACAGGATAGACATAATCCAAGGAACTTTGGCAAAAGCTTTTGGTGTTATTGGCGGCTACATAACAGGAAATAGAGATTTAATAGATTTCATAAGAAGTTTTGCTTCTGGCTTTATTTTTACAACTTCGCTTCCACCTTGTATCGCTGCTGGTGCATACTCATCTATAAGACATTTGAAGTTTTCTGATGAAGAAAGAAAAAAAATGTTTTATATAGTTGAAAAATTAAAATCAAATTTAAAAAAAAATGACATTCCTTTTCTAGAAAGCGGAAGCCATATTGTTCCAGTTATTATTGGTGATGCCAAACTTTGTAAAAAAGCCAGCAATATTTTACTCGATGAATATAAGATTTATGTACAGCCTATTAATTTTCCAACAGTTCCTAGAGGAACGGAAAGATTAAGAATTACAGCTTCTCCAAATCACACCGACATTATGGTTAAGGATTTAACTAGTGCACTAAAGAACGTATTTCAAGAACTTAAACTTTTTAAGGCAGCATAAAATTAAGGTGATAGAATTTTTTTCTGCCAGCTTTTTTTTTTAGAAACATACACCTCTCTCTTGTGCATCCTGAACTCTCCTCCCTCCCAAAACTCATATTCAATTGGTATAATTTTAATTCCAACCCAATATTTAGGCCTTGGTACAACTTTATTCTCAAATTTTTTTGAGTACTCTTTGAACATTTTTAACAAGTATGATCTATTTTTTATTTCACTAGATTGTTTTGATGCCCAAGCACCAATTTGACTTCCCCTGACACGAGTTGAAAAATATTCATCAGATTCTGTGTCTTTACAAACTTTACCTTTACCAATTATTCTAATTTGCCTTTTTAAATTCTCCCAGTAAAAACACATAGAAAGTGTATTATTAAGCGTAAAATGTTTACCTTTATTACTATTTATATTAGTAAAAAAAATAAAACCATCTGGTAATATTTTCTTTAATAAAACCATTCTTGAGTATGGTCTATTTTTATAGCTGGTAGATAAGTTAAAGGCAGTATGGTCGAAGGGATAATCTTTTTTTGCGGCTTCAAACCAAATTTTAAATTTTCTTAATGGATTCATTATTTCTTTTTAAGATGAAATGTATTATAAAAACATTAACTTTTGATTACAATTTAAATTAGGATTATAGAAAATGAATTCAATGATAAATTTAAAGAACAAAAAAGGTATAATTTTGGGAATTGCTAATGAAAAATCTATTGCATGGGGTATTGCAGAAAAACTGAATGAATGTGGTGCAGAGCTAGCTTTCTCATACGTAAACGAGTCTATAAAAAAAAGGTTAAAGCCTTTGGCAGAAAAATGTGGCTCTAACTTGATTTTTGAGTGCGATGTTCAAAATGACGAAAGTATAGATAATTTTTTTTCTAATATACAAAAAAACTGGTCCTCATGTGATTTTTTGGTTCATTCAGTGGCGTTTTCAGATAAGAATGAATTAAAAGGAAGTTATGTAAATACTAGTAGAGAAAATTTTTTAAATACCTTGAACGTATCATGTTATTCATTCACTGCTTTATGTCAAAGGGTTTCAAACTTGATGGATAAAGGTGGACAAATATTAACCTTGTCTTATCTAGGAGCAGAGAGGGTTATGCCCCATTATAACGTTATGGGAATTGCAAAGTCGGCTCTAGAAACAAGCGTTAAGTATATTGCTGAGGATTTAGGTAAAAAAAATATTAGAGTAAATGCTATTTCTGCAGGGCCTATAAAAACTCTCGCAGCATCAGGAATTTCAGATTTCAGGTATATACTTAAATGGAACGAATATAATTCACCTCTGCGAAGAAGTACAAACATAGAAGAAGTAGGAAAGAATTCAATTTACTTACTCTCTGATTTGTCATCTGGAGTAACCGGAGAAGTTGTACATGTTGATTGTGGTTATCATGTTGTTGGAATGAAGGCTGTTGATGCACCTGATATAAGTGTAGAGTAAAATGACTGGAAACACTTTTGGAAAAATATTTAGAGTAACTACTTGGGGAGAAAGTCATGGACATGGACTTGGTTGTGTGGTGGACGGAGTTCCTCCTAATATAGAATTAAATGAAAAATTTATCCAAGAATTATTAGATAAAAGAAAGCCGGGTCAATCAAAGTTTACAACACAAAGAAAAGAAGATGACAAGATTGAAATTCTGTCAGGTATATTTCAAGGAAAAACAACTGGAACACCAATTTCACTAATGATTAGGAATAAAGATGTAAAATCAAAAGACTATACAGAAATTAAAGATAAGTTTCGTCCTGGCCATGCTGATTATACATATCAAATGAAATATGGATTTAGAGATTACAGAGGAGGAGGTAGGGCATCAGCAAGAGAAACAGCAGCAAGAGTTGCCGCCGGAGCAGTTGCAAGAAAAGTTCTTGGCAAGAAAGTAAAAATAAGAGGTGCTCTGGTTCAGATTGGTAGAGAAAAAATTAATCGTGATAATTGGGACTGGAAACAAATAGAAAAAAATGATTTTTTCTGTCCTGATAAAAATACAGTAAAAAAATGGGAGAATTATATTAAGTCTATTAGAAAAGTAGGTTCATCAGTTGGAGCATTAATTGAAATTAATGTATCTGGAATAGACATTGGACTTGGTGAACCAGTTTTTGATAAAGTAGATGCCTTATTAGCTTACGGTATTATGAGCATTCCTGCAGTAAAGGGAGTAGAAATTGGAACGGGTTTTAAAAGTGCTGAATTAAGAGGAGAAGAAAATGCTGATCAAATCTCATCTAAAGGGAAAAAAATTTCTTTTCAATCAAACAATGCTGGAGGTACTCTTGGTGGCATTACTTCTGGTCAAGATTTAATTATCAGATTTGCCGTAAAACCTACTAGTTCAATTTTAATTGAAAGAGATACTGTAGATATAAAAGGTAAAAATACATCAATAAAGACAAAAGGCAGACATGATCCTTGCGTTGGTATCAGAGCAGTTCCAATAGGCGAAGCCATGGTCGCAATAGTCTTAGCCGATTTAAAACTTATTCAGGAAAAAAACAGTTATAAAATACCAAAATAAAATAAGAATTCTTTATTGCCCTTTTGTCCTAATATTGGACTTTCAATCATTTTACAAAAATTTGGATTAAAATATTTTTTTATCCATTTTTTAAAATCGATACATAAATTTTCGTGAATTTTTTTATCTTTAACAATTCCTCCCTTGCCAACAAATTCCTTTCCAACCTCAAATTGCGGTTTAAGTAAAACAATTACTTCAAATTTTTTTCCAAGTAATTTTATATTTGGTTCTAAAACCTTTTTAGCAGAAATAAAACTTACATCACAAACAACTAAGTCAATTAATTCTGGAATCACTGTATCATTTAAATAACGCGCATTTGTTTTTTCTAAAAGGATAATCTCTTTTTTTTTTCTTAAATTCCAATCAAATTGGCCGTATCCGACATCAATAGCATAAATTTTTTTAGCTTTTTCTTTGACTAAAACATCACAAAATCCACCTGATGAACAACCTATGTCCATACATATCTTATTTTTAGGAATAACATTAAATCTTTTAATAACTGCATCTAACTTATATCCAGCTCTTGAAACCCAATCCTTTTCATTTATCTTCATTGAAATCTTTTGGTTGATTTTCACAACTTTTCCAGGCTTATCAACCTTTTCTTCTTCTACAAAAACATTACCCCTCATAATTAGAGAAATTGCTTTTTGTCTTGACGATACTAATTTCATTTCAACAAGTAGATTATCGAGCCTCTTATTTTCAAAATTATTTGTAAAAACTTTAATTTTTGACATTTAAAGTTATTTTGTTCTTGATATGATAAACTCAGTCAAATCTATAAGATTTTTTGCTTTTTTTCCAAATTTTTCTAGAATTTTTATAGACTTATCAATTAGCTCCTGTGACTTTTTTTTGGCTTTATCCTTTCCCATTAGAGAAATTAATGTTTCTTTACCCTTTGTAGAGTCTTTTTGTGTTTTTTTTCCAATCTCTTGCTCATCTCCTTCAATATCTAATAGGTCATCTTTAATTTGAAAAGCAAGTCCAAGATTTGAAGAAAATTCTTCAAAAACTTTTATTTTTTTTATTTTTCCAGCAAGTATACAGGGAGCAATGCATGAATACCTAAATAGTTCTCCAGTTTTTAGTCTCTGCAAATTATAAATTTCTTTCAAATTAAGATTTTTTTTTTCCGCCTCTAAGTCTAACATTTGACCTCCTACCATACCTTCACAACCAGAAGATTTAGATAATTCATTTATCAGCATTATTCTTTTTTTAGGATCTTTATGTGTTTTATTGTTGACTAGCACCTCAAATGCTAAGGATTGAAATGCATCACCAACAAGAATAGCTGTGGCTTCATCAAATTTTTTATGACAAGTCTTATGTCCCCTTCTTAAATCATCGTTATCCATTGAAGGTAAATCGTCATGCACTAATGAATAACAATGGATTAATTCAACACTGGCAGCAGCTCTGAAAGAGTTTTCTTTTTTAACTCCAAAAAGATTAGAAATTTCTGTTAATAGAATTGGTCTGAGTCTTTTACCTCCTACCTCAATTACATATTTCATAGCATTGTAGAGATGTTTTGAGCTAATTTTATTTTTAGGAATTAAACTAATTAATTTTTTATCGAATACCCTTGAGTAGGAGAAAATTAGATTCTCAATGTGACTTTTAGATTTCATTCAATTGGTTCTATTTTATTATCAATGACTTTTTTTATTTTAACTTCAGCGTCTTTTAATTTTTTCTCACAATGTTTTTTTAATTGAATACCCATCTCGTAAACTTTTATTGAATCATCTAAACTTACTTCACTACCTTCAATGAAGTCTATAATTTTACTTAATTCATCAAAGGCTTCTTCAAAACTCATTTTTTCAATATCTGAAATTTTTAAATTTTTCATTCTTTTATTTTTTCTATGTAGAATGTAATCGCTTTTTTTTTTTTTATTTTATTTAGTAATTTGATGTTAATGTTTTTAACCAGTTGTTCAATATCATTATCAGCTTTTGGATCATCAACATCAACCTCTAGTATATCTCCAACTTTAATTTCTTTAATTTTTTTTGCTAACTTAAGCACAGGAACTGGACATCTTAACCCAATTAAATTTAATTTTTCTTGTTTTTTTACCATAGATTAATAATTTATTAGAGTATATATATATGAATTTTTATTGATAACAATTTTATTGTAATTTAGAATGCTTATTGATTAAGTTTAAAACATGAAAAAGATATTATTTTTAATTTTTGGATTATTGGTATTCTTTAAGTTAGAAGCCCAGACTATAAAAGTCGGCTCACTTCAATATGGAAGTGTTAATTGGGAATTAAAACTAATTAAAGAATTAGAGTTGGATAAAAAAAATAATTTTAATTTAGAAATAATTGAGTTAGCAAGTAAAAATGCCGCAGCTGTTGCTTTGCAAGGTGGAGCTGTAGATCTTATTGTTACAGATTGGTTTTGGGTTTCTAGACAAAGAAGCGAAGGAAGGTTGTTTAGTTTTGTTCCTCACTCTATGGCTGCTGGAGGCCTGATTGCTCCTAAAGATTCTAAAATTGTTGAAGAAGTAGATTTAAAAAATAAAAAAATCGGAATTGCTGGAGGACAGGTTGACAAAGGATGGCTTATTTTCAGAGCATTTTATAAAAAAAAATATGGTGAAGATTTAATAAAGTTAAGTAAACCAATTTTTGGTGCCCCTCCTTTGTTAAATAAAAAAATTAAACAAAAAAGTTTTGATGCAATTCTCACATATTGGCCTTATCAAGCAAAACTTTTAACTGATGAAAATTTTGAAAAGATCATAGACATTAAAGACATTCTTTCAGAACTTGGTATACCTCAAGGAATGCCTGTTATTGGTTGGGTTTTTAAAGAGAAATGGGGGGAAGAAACCTCAGAAGTATTTAAAAATTTTCTTAAAGCATCCGATCAGGCAAAAAAATTAATGCTGGAGTCAGATGAAATTTGGGATGATGTCCGCCCATTCATGAATGCTAATAATGATAAATTATTTATAAACCTTAGAGATATTTACAGGGAAGGAATACCTAGAGGTAAATTCTCAAAGAATCAATTAGAAGGATCAAAAAAGCTTTACTCCATACTTTCAAAAATTGGTGGGAAAGAATTGGTTGGAAAAGCAACTGAGTTATCACCAGGTACATTCTGGAGAAATTAAATAATGAATTCAGTTAAAACAAACGCAATCCTGAGAATTGCATCCATAATCACGTTCTTTTTAATATGGCATCTATCAAGTATCTTCGTTGATGTAGAACTACTTCCGGGACCATATGAAGTTTCAAAAAAAATAATTGAAGAAGCAGAAAGTTCAGAGTTATTTTTTCATACATTTATTACACTAAAAAGAGTTACCATATCCTTCATTATAGCGATGTTTATTGGCACTTTTTTCGGATTGTATATGGGAAGAAATGAAAGGGCTAATGTTGTCTTAGATGATTGGCTGGTTTTAGGACTAAACGTTCCTGCTCTGGTAATTATAATCCTGTGTTATGTTTGGTTTGGTTTAAACGAATTAGCTGCCATATTAGCAGTTTCACTGAATAAAATACCTATGGTAGCAGTTATCATGAGAGAAGGTTCACGAGCTATTGAGCAGGATTATTTAGACGTTGCTAAGTTTTACAAAATCAATAAAAATAAAATGTTTTTTAAAGTTATTCTTCCTCAATTGTATCCTTACTTATTATCATCTGCTAGGTCTGGTTTGTCTTTAATTTGGAAAATTGTTCTTGTGGTTGAATTATTGGGAAGGAGTAATGGTGTTGGTTTTAAACTCTATGGTTTTTTTCAATTCTTTGACATTTCAGGGATTCTAGCTTATACACTAGCTTTTGTAATCTTAATTATCTTTGTAGAGTTTATATTAATCAGACCTTTTGAAAGAAAAATATCAATTTGGAAATAAAATGAATTTTGCAATCAAAATAAAAGAAAAATCGTTTACTAACAAGCACAACAACAGTCAGATAAAAGTTTTAAAGAATATTGATATTAATATAAAATCAAAAGAGTTTGTTTGCATTGTGGGGCCATCAGGATGCGGAAAAACAACTTTAATGAATATGATTGGAGGACTAATTAAAACTGATAATCAGATTATACAATTTAATAATGATAAAACATTACTTGATGAAAAATTTGGATATGTCTTTCAAACTTCAAGGCTTCTCCCTTGGCTAACAGTCAAAGAAAATGTAGCTTTGGTTTGTGAAAAAAAAAATTACAGTAGTCAAAAAGTAGACCAAATTCTTGAAAGTTTTGGACTAAAAGATTTCATTAATTATTATCCGAAATCAATTTCCGGTGGTATGAGAAGGAGAGTCTCACTAGCTAGAGCATTCATTAATGAACCGAAAGTTTTATTAATGGATGAACCATTTGTTTCACTTGATCAACCTACCGCAGAAAATCTTTATGAAGTTCTTGTAAATTATTGGAAAAAAAAACCAACTACTATAATTTTGATAACTCACGTTTTAAAGGAGGCAATATTATTAGGTGACAGAGTGCTTTTTTTTTCAAAAAATCCTGGAACAGTTGTTTTTGATTATAAAGTTAATTCAAAAAGAAGCCCATTGACTATCGAAAATACTTCAGTAAACAAAGAGTACAATGAACTAACAAAAAAATATCCTAATTTACTCAATGGATTATTATAGATAATGCAGGAGATAATATGAATGAATTTGGAAATTATATCGATAAGGGTGGATTAATATTTATTATACTGCTGATAATGTCTGCAGTTGGGTTAACAATTATAATATATAAGTTCTTTGAACTATATTTGTTTGGAAAAAATGGATTAAAAAAATTTGATCAGTCTCTCAATAATTGTAGCACAATTTCTGAATTTAATCAAAACTTAGAAGATTTGCCTAAAGGTAATTTTTTAGGAGAGATCCTAGAAATACTTTTAAAAAAGAAAACTAATAATTTAAACAATGATCAAATTCAAATTTTATTAGAAAAAGAAACTGAAAAAATGCAAAGATTTATGCCAACTTTAGAAGTAATTGCACAAGTAAGTCCTTTAATAGGATTACTTGGAACTGTTATTGGAATGATAGATTCTTTTAATGAATTAGAGTTAGGTGGAAGCTTAGTCGATCCATCAATATTAGCGGGGGGAATTTGGACAGCTCTACTAACAACAGCAATGGGGCTAATTGTTGCAATTCCTGCGTTAGTTAGTCATTACTTTTTTGATAGAAAGATTTTACAAAAACATAAAAATACCGAAGAATTTATTCATAAATTAATCAGTATTTCATAATAAAAAAAACAGTGATAATAGAAAAAAAAAAAATTAAAATTAATATAATCCCCCTGATTGACATTATTTTTCTTATGCTAGTTTTTTTTATGCTTGCAACTAATTTTTATGAAAAAAGGGACATGAAATTTTCAATTGAAAAGGATATTTCTGAAAACTCTGAGCTAAAAAAAACAACTATTATAAAGATTGAGAAAAATGAATATTTATTTGAAAATAAAAAAATTGAAAAAACTTCACTCGAAAAAGAGTTATTAAAAATATGGAATAGTCAAAACTTTAAGAATTTTGTCATTTTAAACGACGAAAGTTCTGAGGTGAAAACATTAATATACATTTTAGATATTTTAAAAAAAAATAAAATTAAAGATGTTACCTTTTCAAATGATCCACAAAAAAAAGATAAATAAAAAAAAAGATCTAAGCGAATCAATTAATCTTATACCTATGATTAACTTAATTTTTTTACTATTAATTTTTTTTCTTTTGACAGGTGTTATCCAAAAAAAAAATACTGTTGAAGTTAATATTCCTGAATCTTCTTATGGAAAAAAAAAAAATAAGGAAAGGGAAACACTGACTATTAAAAAAGATGGATCTATTTTTTGGAATAATGATGAAATAGAAAAAGAGGGTCTGAGAGATTTATTAAATAGTAAAAGTAATTTAATTATCAATGTTGACGAGGAAACAAGTATTCAAAATTTTAATGAAGTTATAAAAAGCTTTAAATCAAAAGGAATAAAAGAGATTTTTATAAACGTAAAACATGTAAAATGATAAAATTTAATTACCTATTTTTTGCTTTTTTTCTTTCAATCTTAATCCACATTGTTTTTGTACATCAAATTCAAATTTCAAAAAATATTGATGAAATCTATGTTCTTGATTTAAGTTCCTATAAAGAATTTAGAGCACAAAAAATTGAGATGCAAAAAACAATTCCTAAAGAAATAAAAAAACCAAAAAAAAAAAACCGTTCAAAAAAAAATTATTGAAAAAAAAATTGAGAAAAAAATTCCCATTAAAGAAAAACAAAAAATAGAAGAAATTAAACCAGTTCAAAAAACCGAAAAAGTAGAAAAAATCGAAGAAGTTAAGAAGGTTCAAGAAATAAAAAATTTTCGAGAAACTGCAGAAAAAAAAACTAATTTAAATTTTAATCAAAATTTACAAAACGATAGTTCGAAAAAATTATTAGTTGATAAGAAAATTAAGTCTTTTCTGATTCAAGTCTCTGAAGAAATAAATAAAATAGCTGTAAAATCTTATCCTATACAATCAATTAAAAGACGAGAACAAGGTACAATAGTGGTTGTTATTGTTTTGAACTCAGATGGTAATCTTTTGGAGATAAATTTTGAAAATAAAAGACCCAAGAGGCTATACGAAAAAACTAAGCAAATTCTAAAAAGTTATAAATTTCCAAAGCCTCCAGCAATAATTTTTGAAGATAATCAATTATTTAGGATAAAAATTCCAGTTAAATTTATTCTTAAATAAAACAATGTTGTAATTTTACAACAAAATGCTTTTTTTTCTGCACTAAATCTATTTATTTCTTCAATAATTAATATTTTTTAATATTATGAGTAAATATTATTTAATTAACTTATAAGGAAGGAAATAATATGAATATCAAAAAGAAAATCGCTTTAGCTGCTATCCCGGCTGTTATGGCTCTTTCTGCGACTGATGTTAGCTCAAAAGTTTTACTTATGAGTGACAATGGTTGGGAAGTGTCATTCGACGGTGCTGCTAACGCATTTTACAACCATACCTCAACTGGAGTTATGGATACACAGGGTGCATTCGCTGAGTATACTGCAGGTGGTGAAACAGCTGCTTCTGGTATTTTAGGTGGCGGCGCCTCAGGTAACGCTCCTAACAGTGTAGGCGGTGAAGGTGGTTCAGACATTTCATCAATTTCAGTTGGTCTATTACCAAACGTTTGGGGTTTTACTGTTAAAGCTCCTACGAAAAACGGTTTAGACGTATCTGGTCGTTTGGGTTTATATACCCACATGAACGCAGATGGTAAATCTGGTAGTAACAACGTAATAAACATTCGTGAAACTTCACTTACTGTTGCCGGTTCATTCGGTTCCGTTTTAATGGGTAGAAGTTTAGGTATTCACCAATCTAATGCAATCTTAAATGATATGACATTATTTGGTGTGGGTGTTAAAGCTGGTAACGTCTCCGGTACTACTCTTGGTAGAATTGGTGTTGGTTACGTATACGCTGACTGGTATCCGCAAATTACTTGGACAACTCCAGGTTTAGGACCAATCGGTGCTAAAATTGGTGTTATGCAAGCAACTCCACTTCAGTCTAGCACTGGTGCAGATGCTACAAACACTACAACTCCTAGAGTTGAAGCACAGTTAGACTACTCATTCGAAGCTGGTGGACTTGGTGCATATATTTGGGTTGATGGTCAATACCAAAACGTATCAAGAACTACAGCTGAAGCTTCTGCTTTCAACGGCTTAGTTGGCGGTGGTCCTCAAGATGCTGCCGGTGTTGATGAAGTTGAAGCGTCTGGTGAGTTCGATGATTCAATCGATGTTGCTGGTATTGGCTTTGGTACTAGACTAACTTTCCAAGGGTTCAAGTTAGTAGCCTCTGGTTTCTATAACCAAGGTCTTGGAATGCAGTTCCAAGGTAACGTAGCTGGTGGCTATTCTGGATCTCTTGATGAAAGAGGAAAGCCTAGACACTTCTACGGTGGTTACATCCAAGGAACTTATGACTTTGGTCAAGGTACTAATGTTGGATACTCATACGGTTCTAACCATCTTGTAATGACTGGTCAGGACGCAGGTGAAGTTAACCAACGTTACAATCTTGGTGGTGGTGCTACTGCAAGAACTGACGCTATTCAGAACTATGTTGAATCACACATTGGTATGATTTGGCATAACATTACTGATGACTTCAGAGTAATCGCCGAAGGTCTTTATTCTGAACAGCATTGGCAAGGCAATGGCTCACAAGAAAGCTCACAGGTTTCTGTTGGTGCATTCTTTTTCTGGTAGAATTTTTACCAGTAATATATTATACATTGAGGGAAGGTTTTT
>MDTA01010952.1_pt1 | contig 13535 bp, 14 predicted proteins | sample 811151 | NCBI WGS metagenome assembly MDTA01 (sample SAMN05326648, study PRJNA326480) | marine metagenome | isolation source: seawater | place: Indian Ocean: South | collected 2010 | reverse complement strand
CGCGGACCTCCTCGACGCGGTCGCGGTATCGTGCCAGTTCGTAGGCCTCCCGCGCGAAGGCCTTGACGCTCACGATGCTCGTGAGGGTCTCGCTGACGATGGTGTTGGAGCCGGCCACGGCGTCCTGCGTCTTCTTGGACAGCTTGCGGATGAACCTGCCGAAACCCATGGCGGCAATCATGGCCACGGGCAGAGTCCCAAGCATTAGCAGGGTCAATTTCCAGCTGAAGGTCATGAGGGCGAGCAGACCGCCTCCGATGATGATGGTCTGGCGAACGAGCTCGGCGAGCACCACCGTGAACGTGTCACGGATGGCCTCGATGTCGGCGGCGATGCGGCTGCCGAGGTCGCCCACGCGCCGCGTGTCGAAGAAGGCCATTGGCTGCGTGATCATCCCGGCGAAGGCGTCTTCGCGGAGGGCCTTGAGCATGCGCGTGGTGATTTCCCCGAAGAGCCAGATGCGGATGAAGCTCAGGGCGCTTTGGACCACGAGCACCAGGAAGATGGCCACGCCGATCTGCCGGAGGTCACCCGCATCAATGGGCAGGGGCAATTCGAATCCGCTCTGCCCTGCTGTGGAGTCGACCCCGACGCCGCCGAGTTGGCCCCAGAGGCGGGTCACAACGAGGGTCAGCACGCCCGATAGCGTGATCAAAACGATGCCAACGGCAAATTTGATGCGGTGCGGACGGAGGTAGGGGGTGATGCGCCGGAACTGACGGACGCCATCGCGGTTGAGCTTGCCCTTGTGGGGCGGCTCGGCATGGGGGTCGGTCGGGGCGGATCTGCGTCGGGCCAAAAGGAAGAAGTTCCGTTGCGGCGCCAAAGCTAGGTTGCCGCATCTTGCGGTGGTCAATCCGGGGTGCGGATGGCGAAGTGCCCAAAGGGGCGGGATTTCTCGAGTCGTTGCCTATCTTTGCGCTCCCGATTTTCGAAATCCATCGTCATGAAACGGACTTTTCAACCCTCGGTTCGCAAGCGTCGCAACAAGCACGGCTTTCGCGAGCGCATGTCTTCGGCCGCTGGTCGTGCGGTTCTCGCTGCTCGGCGCCGGAAGGGCCGCAAGAAGCTGTCTGTTTCCGATGAGCGCCGCCACAAAGGCATTGAGCGCTGAAAATCAAACCGAAGCAAAACAACCTAGAAAGGCGTCCAGCAGGGCGCCTTTTTTCATGCCCGGTGTTTGGGCAAAGCCACGGCGAGGGCCATCCACGTGGTGGTCTCCGATTCGTCCAGCGCCTCCCATCGCAAGGTCAGCTCCACGTCGTGCTGCACGGCGATGAGCCGAGCGCCGTCGTCGGAGACCTGCGTCCATTGGATGCCGGTCAGGAAGTCGACCTCGGTCCCGAAGGCCTTGAAGACCGCCTCCTTGGCGGTCCAGAGCCGACACAGTGTGTCTAGGGTGTCGCCGAACTGCTCGAGGACCGGCTGGTCCGCAGGACCGACAAAGCGCGCCCGGACCTTCCGCAGGCGGTCCGTCGCGCCTTCGACGTCGACCCCAACGGGCCGGTCTCCCCGTACGGCCGCCACCCAGCCCCCTCCATGGGAGAGGCTACAGTAGCGGTCGCCCATTTGGGGTCGCCCGCTGTCCTCGCGGGTGGGTTCGGGCCACCCCGCATCGGCCATCAAGGCGGCGAGGGCGGCCCGCTGTTCGGCCAGGGTTCCCGAGGCCCGACGGGCGATGAGTTCACAACCGTCAGCCTCCGGGGGCATGGATGGGGGAATTCCGGGCATGGGACACGCAAGGAAACAAAACAGGTGTAAAGCTGTGATGTCCTTGTTTTTCAGCCCAAAAGCCACGGCTATCTTTGCCGCAAATTCCAGCGAACGCATGAGCGTCACCAACACCACCACCCAGTTGCCCTACAAGGTCAAGGACATCAACCTCGCCGAGTGGGGACGCAAGGAAATCCAACTCGCCGAGGCCGAGATGCCGGGTCTGATGGCCCTTCGGGACCGTTATCGCGACGAGAAGCCCCTCGCCGGAGCCCGGGTTGCCGGGTGCCTGCACATGACCATCCAGACGGCCGTTCTGATCGAGACCCTCGTGGAGCTCGGCGCGGACGTGACCTGGTCCAGCTGCAACATCTTCTCCACCCAAGACCACGCCGCCGCGGCCATCGCTGCTGCAGGCATCCCGGTCTACGCCTGGAAAGGCATGACGGAGGAGGAGTACGAGTGGTGCATCGAGCAGACCCTGTTCTTCGGTCCAGAGCGCCAGCCCCTCAACATGATCCTCGACGACGGCGGTGACCTCACCAACGTCATCCTCGACAAGCACCCGGAACTGGCCGGCGGCATCAAGGGCATCTCCGAGGAGACGACCACCGGTGTCCTGCGCCTCTACGAGCGCGAGAAGAATGGCACGCTGCCGATGCCTGCCATCAACGTGAACGACAGCGTCACCAAGAGCAAGTTTGACAACAAGTACGGTTGTCGGGAGTCCTGTGTGGACGCCATCCGCCGCGCCACCGACATCATGATGGCCGGCAAGGTCGCCTGTGTCGCCGGCTTCGGAGATGTGGGCAAGGGTTCTGCTGACAGCCTTCGCAACGCAGGTTGCCGCGTGATCGTCAGTGAGATTGACCCCATCTGTGCCCTGCAGGCCGCCATGGAAGGCTATGAGGTCAAGAAGTTTGTCGATGCGTGTGCCGAGGCCGACATCGTGGTCACCGCGACGGGCAACAAGGACATCGTGACCGAGGCCCACTTCCGCGCCATGAAGGACAAGGCCATCGTCTGCAACATCGGCCACTTCGACAACGAAATCGACGTGGCGTGGCTCAAGGCCAACTACGGCTCGACCCACGACAACATCAAGCCGCAGGTCGACAAGTACACGGTGGACGGCAACGACATCATCCTGCTGGCGGAGGGCCGCTTGGTCAACCTCGGTTGTGCCACGGGTCACCCGAGCTTCGTGATGAGCGCCAGCTTCACCAACCAGACGATCGCTCAAATCGAGCTGTGGAAGAACAGCAGCAACTACGAGAACAAGGTGTATACCTTGCCCAAGCACCTGGACGAAGAGGTGGCCCGACTCCACCTCGAGAAGATCGGCGTGGATCTGGAGATCCTGAGCCAGGAACAGGCCGACTACATCGGGGTTCCGGTCAATGGTCCCTTCAAGGGCGACGCCTACCGCTACTGATCGGCCTGTTCGATTCGAATCGAAAAGCCCCGGCTCAGGCCGGGGCTTTTTCGTGCGCGGAGGTGGGGCCGAATGTCCGTCAGTTCCGGATGGACAGCACCGGCGGAATCCAGGTGGTGGTGTACCGCTCGAGCGGAGCGGTGGTCGGGCCCTGGATGATGGACCCGTCGAAGATGTACCACTGCGACCCGCTGCACGGGTCCTCGATGGTGTAGCCGTCCGGGGAAACGGTGCATTGGCATCCCGCTCCCACGTCCCATGTCGCGTGGCGGTCCAGCACCACGAACTCGTCCAACGTGTAGCGGTACACGATGAGGCCCCGGCTGCCTCCGGAGATGTAGAGCCAGTTGTTGGGGAAATTGAGGTTGTTGTAGGCCGGCAGGCTGAGGTTGAGGTCCACCTGAACATCCACGTAGGGGATGACGCCCGGGGTGTCGACACACCCGGAGAGGGGCAGGAAGGCGAGGGCGAGCAGGCCGGCCGAGCGGCAAAGGAGGGGGTGAATCATGCGGAAGGGGTGCGGAGGCCGAGCGGATCCTTCGGAGTGCCCGGGATGAAGTCCTTGAGGTAGAACGGTTCGAAGTCGGCCACGTCCTCTGTGCGGCCATCGCGGAGCCGCTCCAGGGCCTCGGGGAGGAGGTCGGCCGCGCTCGGGTAGGCGGCTTGGAACCGCCAGTCGGCCGGATGGGCGGCGAGGGTCTCGGCGCATTTCTCTGCACCGTCGCCGATCAACAGGGCGGGACCCTCCGACAGTTCCGGGGCGAAACCGCCGTCCACGATGGCCGCAGTGGGCCGACCCTCGGCGTCGAGGGTGAAGATCTCCATGCGGCGGGCGTCGATGGCGGGCAGGATGCGCTCCGGCGAGTCTAGGAGGTCGGGGTGAGATCGTCCACCGAGGTGCCGCAAGGCCTGTAGCGGTGAGGGGGCGACCAGGGGAAGGCCGAGGCCCGCGCAGATGCCCTTGGCGGCGGACGTACCGATTCGGAGGCCGGTGAAGGAGCCGGGGCCACACCCGACGGCCACGGCAGTGAGCGCGCTGCGCTCCGTGGCGGTTTCGCGCAGGACCTCGTCGATCAGCACGTGGAGCCGTTCGGCATGCTGGTGGCGTTCTCCGGCTTCATCCCGGCGGGCCAGGCAGTCTCCTTCCGGCGTCGCCAAGGCGACCGAGCAGTTGAGTGTGGCGGTCTCCAGCAGGAGGATCATGGATCAGTTCGTGGAAATGGACACGGAGAATCCGTTGCCCGACTCCGCGTCTTCTGCCTTTTTCGACGGGGAGACGGCGTCCCCGTCCTCCAGTTTGCGGCTCAGCAGGTCGTAGGGTCCCGTGATGACCTTGGCGCCCTCGGGGAGGGGGCTGAGCAGTTCAATGTTGGTGTTGTCCTGGATGCCGGTCTCGATGTCGTGGCGGACCGCCTTTCCGTCCTCCACCAGGAACACGCAGAGGCGGCTTGGTGCGGCTTCGTCCGCGGTGTCCGGCCGGGTGGTGACGGCCCGGATGGGGACGGTCATCACGCGGTTCTTGACGTCGGTCTCGATGTCGACGGTGGCGGACATGCCAGGGCGGAAGGGCGTCCAGCTGCTGTCGCGTCCAGCGAGCAGGTCGCGATGGCCTTCTGGCAGGATGCGCACCTTCACGCTGAAGTTGGTGACGCTTTCGAGGCTGAGCCGGGCGGTTCCGGCCGCATTGAGCGCGGTGTTGCCGATTTCCGTGACGATGCCCAGGAAATCCCGGTCGGCGTAGGCGTCCACCTCGATGCGGGCGGTGTCCCCGAGCTGGACCTTGACGATGTCGGACTCGTTGACCTCCACATCGACTTCCATGGCCCCGAGTTCGGAGACCTTCATGATGACTTCGCCCTGGAAGGAACCAATGCCCTGCACGCCTTCGCCCTCCTCCTTGACGAGGGCGGTGACGGTGCCGGATTGCGGCGCGCGGAGGACGGTGCGGCGGAGGTTGTCCTCGGCCTCCGTGACGGCGGCTTCGGTGCTGCGGATGTTGAACCCGGCCGACTCCACCCCCTGCTGGGCGGCCTCGAGGTCGGCCTCGGCACTTTGGAAGGCCACTTCGGCCTGTTCGAAATCGGCCGCGCTGAGCACGCCCTGGTCGAAGAGGTCGCGGTTGCGGCGGAAGGCGAGGTCGGCGGCGGAATGGGCGGCCTTGGATTGAGCGAGCCGGGCGGCCGCGGTGGCGCGGTTCGAACGGGCGTTGTCGAGGGCAGCCTTGGCCTGGCTCAACCGGCTTTCGAAAATGTCGGGGTTGATGCGGGCCAGCAGCTGGCCGGTTTCGACGCGGTCCCCTTCCCGGACGGGAAGCTCGATCAGTTGGCCGCTGACCTCCGCGCTGATTTTGACCTCGACCTCGGGTTGGATGCGGCCGGAGGCGATGACGGTCTCGACGATGCGGTTCCGGCCCACGGTTTCGGTGTCCACGCTTGGGGTGTCCCGTCCGCTCCCGAAGAGGGCGGAAATCCCCGTGAGCACGACCAGGGCGCCGCCGAGGATGAGGAGGGTGCGCTTGCTCGAGCTCATGGTCAGAGGGTAAACCGGAGTCCGCGTCCGGAGTAGAAGTCGAGGATGGAAATGCGGAAGATCAGGTCATACCGGGCGCGCAGGGCTTGCAGCCGGGCGGAGTCATACCGGTTGCGGGCTTGGGTGTAGTCCACTTGGGTCGAGGCGCCCTGCTCGAACCGCAATTGGGCGTTGTCGAAGGCGAGTTTGGCTGAGGCTTCGGCGCGCTCGGCCGCGGACAACGTCTGGGTGGCATTCCGGGCATCGCGGTGGGCGCGCTCCACGGATTGTTGCAAGGTTTGCCGGGTTTGGTCGAGGGCAAGTTCGGTCTGTTCGATGCCGATTTCGCTCCGCCGGACCCCATTGCGCACGGACCACCCATTGAAGATGGGCACCGATAGGCTGAAGAAGAGGCTCTGGTTGACGTTGGAGCTGATCTGGTCGCTGAAGGGCCGCGTCCGGTAGTCGTTGTAGGTGAGGGCATTGGAGAGGACCGGTTCCAGGCTCGTCTCGGTCACGCCGATGGTGAAGACCTCCAGGGTGGGATCCCCGACGGGTTCCTGTGCGGCGCCTGAAAAACCGGAGCCGTAGCTCCAGCTGGCGGACAGCCTGGGCATGCCGGTGGTCTTGGCGAGGTCGAGGCCGATCTGTTGCTGGCGGATGCGGGATTCGCCCGCCTTGATTTCGGGGAAGGAGGTCAGGGCGGATTCCAGCACGCGGTCGAGGGCCGGCAGGGTTGGCAGATTGCCTACGCCGCTGATGTCCGGCCGCTCGATGGCGAGGTTCTCGGCATCCTCCGGGCTCAGGCGCATGGCCTGCGCGAGCTGCAGCCGGGCGAGGGCGACGTCGCCTTCCGCGGCGACTTCGGAGGACTGGTCGGAGGCGAGCTGGGCCTGAAGGTCGAGCAGGTCGGATTCAGGCGAGGCACCGGCGTCGACGAAGGCCCGGATCCGGGTCACCTGAGTCTCGGTCGTGCGGACGTTCAGGGCCGCAATCTCGAGGGCATCCTCGGCAAACATGAGACTCAGGAAGGCGCTGGCCACCTGAAGGGCGACGTCGTTGCGTGTGCTTTCGAGGTCGTGCTCGGCGGCGACCCGGCGCTCCTCGGTCTGATCGAGGCGGAGGTGGTTGGCCATGCCCCCGAAGAGGGTGATGCCGGATCCCACGCCCATGGAGTTGGACCGGATGCGGGAGGTGGCGAACTGGTTGGTGAACGGGTCAATGGTCTGTCCCCAGTTGTATCCGTGGGATGCATTGCCGTTGAGGTTCGGGAGGAAGGCCGCCCGGGCCTCTTGGACATCGATGTCATTGCCGGCCAGCCCGAGCTTGCCTTGCCGGACCTGCAGGTTGTTGTCCTGCGCATGGGCAATGGCGCGGTCGAGGGACCACGACGTCGTCTGGGCCTGGAGCGGGCCGGACGCGACGAGCAGAAGGAGAAGAAGGGATCGGGTGAAACGAAGGGGGGAAATCCTCGGCGGCATGGCGGGGGGGCAGAAGGCTGCGATCACCCCACGAAAGTACGGCGACCGTTCAAGCGGGCATCAAGGGGGTCCTCAGTGGGACAGGACCTCGATTTCGACGCGGCGGTTGGCTTCGTGGTGCCACGCGTAGATGGGGTCGGGGAAGAGCAGGGCATCGGCGCCACGGCCCCCGGCTTCGAGGCGTTCAGCGGACACGCCCTGCTTCACGAGCCAGGCGATGAGGGACTCGGCCCGGCGCTCGGAGGTCTTCCGATAAAAGGCGCGGCTCCGGCGGCCATCGGCGCCATTGGCGTGGCCGATGACCCGAAGGTGGACGTCTGGGTTGGCCTGGAGCCAGGCGAGGAGTTCCTGGGCCACCTCGAAGCTCTTGGGATGGAGGCGTTCGCCATTGCCTTGGAAGTGGATGCCCAGAATGTCGGTCCGGAGGCCGGTCGCCAGGGGGCGAAGGGCAATCCGAATCTCGGGTTCGTGGAGTAGGTCGGGCCAGAACGACTCGGCATGGAACATGTGGCCGGGCTTGTGGCCGATGACCGTGTGGCGGCGGTGCGGTACAATCTGGAGAATCGTGTCCCCAACGGCGGACCAGCGGCCGGGTCGGCGGTTCTGGTATCCGAAGAGCACCACGTCACACTGGGAGGGAAGGCCCTCCTGCTCGACTGTCAGCTTGAATTGGCCGGTTCCCAGCAGGGACTCGGTCGGGTCAATGGCCCGCTCGGCCGTGAACTGGGCTTCGGCGGGCAGGGAGATCAACAGGGACAGGGCCAGGGCGAGAAGGGTCAGGCAGACATTCTGCCAACGCTGGCGGGCAACAAGCTGGTCGAGCATGCATATAATTTATGCATTATTCGACTAACTTCCACTTTTTTAATATTAAATATCCAATTGTGCCGAGCAATATATAAGGCACGGCCATGATGTACAGGATGCCCTGGTTGATGCCCCGCCCCACGGCGCCCTCGGCGGCACTGTCTTCGGCGACGGCCTTGCACATGACGCATTGGGCCTCCATGACCTCCACCGGAACCACCAGCAGGCCGAGGGCGAGAAGGAGGGGAAGGAGGCGAGGGACGCGCATCAGTAGGGGTAATAGGGGGAGATCATCAAATAGACAATCACGCCGGTCGCCGTGACGTAGAGCCACATCGGCATGGTCACCTTGGCAATTTTGCGGTGGCGCGCCACATCGCCCATGAGGCCGCGGGCATAGCTGAAGAGGGAGAGCGGCACGATGGCGACCGACAGCAGGATGTGCGTGAGGAGGATGATCAGGTAGACCGTCCGGATGGTCCCTTCTCCGCCGAATTTGGTCGATTCTGTCAGCAGGTGGAAAATCACATAGCTGATGAGGAACAGGGCCGATAGCGACAGGGCGGCGGTGTTGAGCGCCCGGTGCCGAGCAACGAGACCTTTGCGGATCGACATCAGGGAGACCAGCAGGCAGGCAAAAGCCGAGGCGTTGAGGATGGCGTTCAGGCGTGGAAGCCAGTAGACGCGGCGCAGCGTCTCCTCCGAGAGCCCCTCGGCCGGGGGAATGAGGAACAGAGCGAGCACCACGAGGGGGATGGCGATGCTCACGGTCCAGACGAAGCGCTGGACGGCTTTGGGGTTGGCGGTTGGGGTGCTCATGGCATGTTTCGTGCATCCGTGCGGGCAAGAAGCCCATACACATCCTCCAACATCCGGTCTACGTCCGAAGTTTTCGTCCCGTCGTAGGTGCCGCGGATGTGGCCTTCGGCGTCCACGATGAGGATCTGGTCGGAATGGAAGAAGCCCCCGGCTGCTGTGTCGCTTGCTAGGGCGGTCAAGAGGTACCCTTCCTGCAACAGGTCGTAGAGGTCGTCCTTCGGGCCGGTCAGGAAGCGCCAGAGGTCGGGGTCGGCGCCCAACCGGTCGGCATAGCGGCGCATGCGTTCCGGAGTATCGTTGGCAGGGTCGACCGTGTGGGTCAAGAGGGCGACGCGGTCCGAGAGTCCGTTGGCTGCCAGGCGGTCGTGGACCCGCGCGAGCTGGGAGCTGATGACCGGGCAGATGGTGGGGCAGGCGGTGAAGAAGGCGTCCACCAGGCGGACCTTGCCCTCCACATCGCGGTGGCTGCACTCGCGGCCCAGCTGGTCGGTCAGCGCAAACTTCGGCACGGTGTGGAAGAGGGTGTCGGCGGACCCATCGGCGGACCGCACGACCTCGCGGTCGCCGAGGTAGGGCAGCGCCGGTTGTTCGAGCCGGGCGAGGTTGGCCTTGCGGGCCTCCAGCTTGCGCTTCTTCAGCAAGGCGATGTCTTCTACCGCGTCGCCGATCTCGTGCTCGCTCGAGGCGAGGTACTTCTGGCGCACATACCCCCGGTCGTCGATGAGCAGGAGGGTGGCCATGTTGAAGGGGTCGGCCGAATCCCGGGGGACACCGAGGTCCTCGGCGATCATCCGGTCGATGACCGTTTGGTCCCCCGTGAGGAACCGCCACTTGTCCGGGTAGCGGTTGTAGCGCTCGTTGCGTTCCACGTAGCGTCGGAGTCGGTCTGGCGTGTCGTGCTCGGCGTCCAGCGTCAGGCACAGAAGGCCGACGTCCGGCTCATCTCGGTACCGCCAGTTGGCCCAGAGCAGCTGCTGGGTCATGGTGGCCAGGTGGGGCGTTGTGACCGTGTCGGTGGTCATGAACGCGACCAGCCAGAAGGTGCCGGCGAGGTCGTCCCGTCCCACGCTTCGGCCGCCCTGGTCGGTCAGGTCGAAGGCGGGCAGGCGCCGGGCGCCGACGGGCGTCGACACGCGTTCACCCGAAGGCGAGAAATAATCGAGGTCCCCGAACTCGTGGCGCATGCCCCGTCCGAGAACGAGGAGCAATAGCAAGGGGAGGCCGGGGAGGGCGGCCACGAGGAGGAACCGTTTCCAGCCGCGCCGGCGGCCCGGGGTCGGTCCTTCCATCAGCGATCAGTGGAACATGAGGTCCAGCCCGAAGTGGGCGGCGCCTTCCGTCAGGGCAATGAAGATCAGGTAGGCGATGAAGACGAAATAGGGAATGATCACCACGTTGCGCAGGTTCTTCCGCTCGTCTCCGAGGTGCATGAAGGTCATCACGATGTACCCGGCCTTGAACAGGGTCAAAATGATGAAGGTCCACTTGATGGCGGTCCACGTGAAGGTTTCGCTCCGCTTGAACATCACGCCCATTCCCACCTCGATGGCGGTGATGACGGACAGGATGACCGTGACCATGTAGATCTTCTTGCGGATGGCCACGCCTTCCTCCTCGCTGTGGTGGGCGTTGAGGGCGTAGCTGTCGTTTACGATGAGGTCGTCGCGCTCCATGTCAGATGAGGTAGAAGAAGGTGAACACGAACACCCACACGAGGTCGACGAAGTGCCAGTACAGGCCCACCTTCTCGACCATCTCGTAGTGCTTGCGGCGCTCCATCACGCGGTTCAACACCATGAAGAAGACCACGATGTTGATGATGACTCCGGAGAACACGTGGAACCCGTGGAATCCGGTGATGAAGAAGAAGAAGTTGCTGTAGCTCTGCTGGAAGGCGTACTCGCTGTCGTGCAAGTTCGCTCCGAAGGCAAAGTCGGTGGACCGGGCATTCCAGAGGTTCATCATGGCGTCGTCCTCGATGACGGTCTCTCCCTCGACGTACTTGTTGAGGGTCAGGCCGTGCAGGTGCGCCTCGTGCGGATGGTCGCCGAGTTCGGTCAGCACCACGTGGCCGCCGTCCTCGGAGAGCGTCACGGCCGTGTTGCCGGCGAGGTGCATCTCCATGAGGTGACCAAAGTGATGGTCCATGTAGACGGCGTCTCCTGCGGTCAGTTCGAAGGTCTCGCCTTCAGGACCGGTCACGGTCACGTCCTCGGCGAGGAGGAAGCTGCCTCCGCTGCCGTGGATGAAGTGACTCCACTCCCAGGCCTGGCTGCCGAGGAAGAAGAAGCCACCGACGATGGTGAGGCCCATCCACTTGAGCACGGCGGAGCGGTCGTTCCGGTGTCCCGCCTCGACGGCGAGCACCATCGTCACCGAGCTCACGATGAGGATGAAGGTCATGAGGGCCACGTAGATGAGAGGGTAATGGCCTTCGAGTCCGGGGAGGGCACGGAAGACCTGCTCTCCGATCGGCCAGGCAGCCGTGGAGCTGGCCCGGCTGAAGCCGTAAGCCACGAGCAGTCCCGAGAACGTCAGGGCGTCCGAGACCAGGAAGTACCACATCATCATTTTGCCGTAGCTGACGCTGAACGGCGAGCGTCCTCCTCCCCAGAGGACCTCCTTAGAAATTGCTTTGCTTGCCTCTCCGGACATGACGCTGATTTGCGCCGCAATATTACGCCATCCTCAGTGGACGAGGAACAGGAAGGCGAACAGGTATACCCACAACAGGCCCAGGAAGTGCCAATAGACCCCACCAGTGTGCAGACGCACGGTATCGCCGGGGTGGATTCGACCCGTCAGAATGCGAATTCCATTGACCAGGACATAGGCCAGGCCGAGGGCCAAATGGAAAAGGTGGATGAGGATCAGGATGAACAGATACCCCGCCGCTGAATTGGAGACCCGTTCCACATCGAGGGTGATGTCGCGGGCCATCAACACGTCGTCGGAGGCAAACAGTTGGTTGGTCTCTGGACGGTAATTCAGGGGCAAGCCATCCTGGGTCACGGTGTAGTCAACGCCCCATTGAGCGGAGCCCTCGAGCAGGTTCTGGATGCTGTTCCACCGATAGGCCTTGGCACCGCTGGCGGTCTCGTCGACGGTCCAGCCCATGCCCTTGTCTTGCAGTTCACCCCAGCCCTGGAGCTGCATCGCGGTGAAGGCGATGCCGAGGACGAAGGTGATGGCCAGATGGACGAAGCTGGTCATGCTCTGTCCGGCCTTCATGGCGCGGAGGCTGAGCCACATCGGAAGGGAGCTCGCCACGATCAGGGCGTTGCTGATCCACAGGGCGGTCGGGGCCTCGATGTGCACCCAGAATTGGCCCACGTTGGAGACGATGTAGGCGGAGGTGAAGCCGGCGAACAGCATCACCACGGCGAAGAGGATGAAGTACATCAGCATCTTCTTGGTGCGCTCTCGCACGGCGGGATCGAGTCCTTCAAAGACGTCCACGCGGCCTTGCGGGATGTCTTGGGTGGCGTCGGGGGTTTTCATATCGCTGTTTGCGCTCATGGGACAACAAAGGAACCGGGTTGGCCCCCGGGGGTTCAGGGGACCTTGTCGAGGACGTACGTGAGCTGCACGATTGGGAGGTACAGGAAGCTCGCGAACATCAGTTGGCGGGCATCCTTGACCTCCAGGCTCCGCCACAGTCGGACAGCCGGGATGAGGAAGCCGAGGCCCGTCAGGACGGCCACCGTGAAGGCGATGTCGCCGACCATCGGGGCCTCTCCGGGCAAAGCCCAGGGAAGGAGGCTCGCCGGGATGCACAGCATGGTGTACAACAGGATCTGGCGGGCACTGGCCGCGGTTCGTCCCTCTTTGAAGGGCAGCATCTTGTAGCCGGCCTTGAGGTAGTCCTCGTGGGCGACCCAGGCGATGGCCCAGAAGTGGGGGAATTGCCACATGAACTGGACGGCGAACAGGGTTCCGGGCTCGATACCGAACCGCCCCGTGGCGGCCACATAGCCGAGCATGGGGGGAATGGCCCCCGGGATGGCCCCGACGAGGACGCTGAACCCGGTGCGCGACTTGAGCGGGGTGTAGGCGAGGACGTAACTGCCGAGGGCGAGCAGGCCGAGGAGGCCGGCGCGGATGCCGAGGTCGAACAAGGCGGCGAGGCCGAGCAATCCGGCGAGGGTGGACCAGGTCGCTGCCTGCCGCACGGACATGCGGCCGGTGGGGAGCGGCCGGCCGGCGGTGCGGCCCATCTTCGCGTCGGCTTCCCGCTCGATGATCTGGTTGAAACCGTTCGATGCCCCGGTCAGCAGATAGCCGCCGACGGTCAACTCGAGAAACGGGACGAGGCCGATGCTTTCCGTGCCCATGAACCACCCGAGTACGGCGCTCAGGACGACGAAGGTGCCGAGCCGCAGTTTGAAGAGGACGGCGATGTCCTTGAGCAAGGTGGGGGTGTGGGAGACGGGGGCCGACATGGCGGACGGCGAAATTAGGCCGGGCCTACCAATCCGCTCCGAAGAAGGGGCCTGAACTCCGGAGGCCGAGGCCAATCCACATCTCGCGTTCGGGGGCCAGGCCATCGAGGGGAGCGGTTTCCCGGCCCACGGCGGCCTGGACATAGGCGGTGATGGCCACGTCGTCAGCGAGTTGGAGGTCCCGGGCCACGTCGAGGAAGGCGACGGTGCGCCGGCGCTGGGAGCCGTTGAGCCACGCGTACTGGTCTTCCGTCCGCTGGATGTCGCCGACTTGGGGCAGGGATCCCGTGGGGGTTTCGCCGGTGGGGTCGTCCCCCCGGATGGATGCGG
>MDTA01065748.1_pt1 | contig 13537 bp, 10 predicted proteins | sample 811151 | NCBI WGS metagenome assembly MDTA01 (sample SAMN05326648, study PRJNA326480) | marine metagenome | isolation source: seawater | place: Indian Ocean: South | collected 2010 | reverse complement strand
CTTTTTGATATCTTTTTACATTGTATTTATAAAGATGTGCATATAAACTTGTATATCCATAACCATGATCTATCCTAATATGTTTGCCGTAACCTGAAGACCTACTATCAACCCTTTTTACAATACCATCTCCAGTAGCATAAACGGGAGTACCTCTTGGGGCGGTAAAATCCATTCCATAATGAAATTTTAGAACCTTTGTAAATGGATCTGTTCTTCTACCAAAACCAGAAGCTACTCTTGTTAAATCATTATTATTTATCGGTTGAATCGCAGGAATAGATTTTAAAAGATTTTCTTTTTTAGATGCAAGATCTGTTATCTCATCTAGAGATTTTGATTGAATAATCATTCTTTTCTGAAGTACATCAATTTTTTTAGCACTTTCTTTGATTAAGTTTGAGTAATCATATCCATCATATTTTTTATATCTGTTTACTCCTCCAATCCCAGCCATTCTTTTATCTTCACTGATTGGATTAGCTTCAAAATATATTCTGTATATAGAATTATCTCTTTCCTCAATATTAGATAATACAATTTCTGCATTATCTATTTTTTTATTTAAAACCTCAAATTGCATTTCCAAATTTTCCAATTCTCTTGTTAGTGATTTTTCTTTTGGAGATTCAAAATATTGACTTGCAATAAAAATGAACAAAAATCCAAACAAAGCTGATCCTATAAGGTATGCAGAAACATACTTTAAAACCGTTGTTTTCGTAGTTTTAATTTTTTTGTACGAAAGTGTTTCAGAATCGTAATAATATTTTACTTTAGGCATAACTTTAAAATTGTATTTTTGTATATCCTTATGATTGCAAAATTGTTAGTGCAAATATAATAATAGTTTTACATTATGTGTAATTTAGTATAATGGTAATCTGAAAAATGAATTCTCAACAAATAAGAAATAAGTTTTTAGATTTTTTTATAAGTAAAAATCATCAGATACACCCCTCTGCACCCATTATTTCAAAAAATGATCCTAGTTTGATGTTTATTAACTCAGGCATGGCTCCATTTAAAGAATATTTTTTAGGTGATTCTATTTCAAAATCAAGTAGAATTGCTAATAGTCAAAAATGTCTTAGAGTTTCAGGTAAACATAACGATTTAGAAGAAGTTGGAATAGACACATATCACCATACATTTTTTGAAATGCTTGGGAATTGGAGTTTTGGAGATTATTTTAAGAGGGAAGCTATTGAATGGTCCTGGGAATTATTAACTAAGGTTTATAAAATTAATCCAGATAATCTATATGTTACAATATTTTCTGGATCAAATAAAGATGATGTTCCATTAGATAATGAAGCATTTGATATTTGGAAAGAAATAATACAAGAAGATAGAATATTAAATTTTGGAAAAAAGGATAATTTTTGGGAAATGGGTGATCAGGGACCATGCGGACCATGTAGTGAAATACATATTGATTTAAGAGATGAAAAAGAAAAGAAGAAAATACCAGGAAAAGATTTAATAAATAAGGATCATCCAAAGGTTGTTGAGTTGTGGAATTTGGTTTTTATACAGTATAACAGAAAAGCAGATGGTAAGTTAGTAGATTTACCAAAAAAGCATATTGATACTGGAATGGGATTTGAGAGGTTATGTATGGTTATTCAAGATGTAGATTCAACTTATTCTACAGATATATTTACCCCTATAATAAGAGAAATTGAGACCATTACTGGTTTTAACTATAATAAAGAAGAAAGTATTGATATAGCTATGCGTGTTATATCAGATCATTTAAGAGCAGTTTCTTTTTCCATTGCTGATGGACAACTACCAAGTAATACTGGAGCAGGATATGTTATTAGACGAATTTTAAGGAGAGCCATCAGATATGGTTTTACCTTTTTAAATAAAAAAGAGCCATTTATTCACAGATTAGTTTCTGTTTTGGTTAAAAAAATGGGTGTTTCTTTTCCAGAAATTAAATCGCAGAATAAACTAATAGAAAATGTAATAAAAGAGGAGGAAAGTTCATTTTTAAGGACTCTAGATCAAGGATTAGTCCTGTTGGACCAAATAATTAGCTCAAGTAAGAAAAAAACAATTTCTGGGGAAAAAGCTTTTGAACTGTATGATACATTTGGTTTCCCAGTAGATTTAACTTCATTAATATTAAATGAAAAAGGTTATAAACTTGATACAAAAGGATTTGAGAAAGAATTAATGAAGCAAAAAGATAGATCCAGGGCAGCAAGTGAGAAATCCGTTGATGATTGGGTAGTTTTAATTGATGATCCTGTTCAAGAATTTGTTGGATATGATTCACTTGAATCTAAAGTAAAATTAGTTAAATATAGAAAGATAGTTTCTTCTAAGGACGGGGAACTCTATCAGTTAGTTTTTAATTTAACTCCTTTTTATGCTGAATCAGGAGGACAAGTTGGAGATAAAGGCTATTTAGAATCTTCAAATGGAGACACTACTTATATAACTGATACAGTTAAAGAAGGAAACTTGTCTGTTCACATAGTAAAAGATTTACCTAAGAATTTATCAGAAACATTTAATGCTGTAGTAGATAAAAAACAGAGATTTAGAACTCAATGTAACCATACTGCTACACATTTACTTCATCAAGCATTAAGAGAAATTTTAGGTGATCATGTTCAACAAAAAGGAAGTAGAGTAAGTTCAGATAATCTTCGTTTTGATTTTTCACATTTCTCTAAATTAGACAATGATCAATTAAATGACATAGAAAATTTTGTTAATTCAAGAATTGAAGGTAAACTAGAATTAGAAGAAAATAGAAATGTTCCTGTTGACAAAGCTATTTCTGATGGTGCAATTGCTTTGTTTGATGAAAAATATGATGATACGGTTAGGACAATTAAATTTGGAAATTCATATGAACTTTGTGGAGGAACTCATGTTAAAAATACATCTGAAATATGGCAGTTTAAAATTAAATCTGAAGGAGCTATTGCTTCAGGAATAAGGAGGGTTGAGGCTATTACATTTGATTCTGTAAAAGAGTATTACTCGGATAAGGAGAATGAATATGTCAGAACAAAGAAATTATTAAATAATTCTGGAGATATAGTAAAATCTGTAACTGATTTATTGGATGAAAATGAAAGGTTAAGGAAAGAAATGGATCAATTTTTAAAAGAAAAAACTGATTTAATAAAGCATTCAATAAAATCAGAAATAATAGATAAAGATGGAGTTAAATTTATTTCAAAAACAGTTTCTTTAAATCCTTCCTCAATGAAAGACTTAATTTTCAGTCTTGGAAATGAATTAGAAGACCTATTTGCCATTTTAGTTTCTGAATTTAATTCAAAGATCTATATAAGTTGCTACATTTCTAAAAATCTAGTAGAAAGTAAGGGATTAGATGCTCGTGAAGTAATTAATGAGCTCTCCAAACATGTTAAGGCTAATGGGGGAGGACAACCATTTTATGCTACAGCTGGAGGAGATTACCAAAAAGGATTAAATAAGCTTTCGGAAGAATCTCAAAATTATCACAATAAAATTTAATGCAATTTTCTAAAGATTTATTATTAGAAATTCATCAGCAGATTAAGCCATTTATTAATAAAACACCAGTATTAAGATTTGATTTAGTTGATGAATTATGTGAATGCAATGTTTTCTTTAAGTGTGAAAATTTTCAGAAAACAGGATCTTTTAAAATAAGAGCTGCTTCAAATGCAATTAAATCTATGCCATCAAAATATAAAGAAAATGGTGTTATAACTCATTCATCAGGTAATTTTGCCCAAGGCCTAGCTTGTGCATCTTCTTTACAAGACATCAATGCATTTATTGTAATGCCAGATAATGCTCCAAGAATAAAAAAAGATTCAGTTTTAAAATATGATGTTAATCTGATTCAATGTGAATCAAATATAACTGCAAGAGAAAAAACTACTTCTAAAATTCTAATAGAAAATGATTTGCATTTTATACATCCATCAAATAACATGGATGTAATATTAGGCAATTCAACAATTGGCTTAGAATTTTTAGATGAATATCCTGATTTAGATTATATTTTTGCACCAATAGGAGGCGGAGGATTAATATCTGGAATTGCAATAGCTGCTGATGTTTTATCTGATAAATGTGAAGTAATAGGAACTGAGCCTAAAGAAGTAGATGATGCTTATAGATCAATTAATTCTGGTATTATTCAATATAATTCGACTACAAATACTATTGCAGATGGTTTAAGAACAAATTTGGGAGATATTAATTTTCCAATAATTAAAAAATTAATTAAAAATATCATTTGTGTTGATGAAAACAAGATCATAGATGCATTAAAATTTTTCACTGAGAGATTAGACATTATTATTGAACCTTCAAGTGCTGTAGCACTAGCTGGATTGTTTGCTAACAAAGAATATTATAGAAATAAAAAAGTAGGAGTGGTTATTTCTGGGGGAAACGTAGATTTAGAATCTCTAAAAGCTTTAATAAATTAGAAAAAGCTTTTTTTCTTCTGTATTTTCTAATAAACTTTCCTTCTTCTTTTGAAACAATTCTTTCTTTTCTTTTAATTACAGCAATAATAAATCCAAAAAACCCAAAAAATATCATTAAGAATCTACCTGTATTAATTGAGGTTTTTAATAATGAAATCATACTTAATATAAGCCCAAATCTCATCTTGTACAATGCCTCTCCTTGAAGTAATTTAGAATTGTAGCTATAGTTTTTCCCTGTTTTCTTTAAATGTTTGACTTTTAGAGATTTGTCTGTCTTTATTTCCCAATTATTATATTGGGCAATTAACACATCTACGGTGTCCCAGCCTATGGACTTTCTTAATCCATGAATATCTTCAAAACATTTCTTTCTATATGCTTTAATTGGCCCTCTTATATGATCTTTGGATGATATCTTTTCAAAGACCCAATCGTTATTTTTTTTTATATATAGATTTCCACCTGCTATTCCAATCTTAGAGTTTTCTATAAACATATTTCTGATTGATTCAAGATAGTTATCTGGCAGTATTATATCAGCATCAAATTTGCATATTATATCATAATCATTATCGATTTTGTTAAAGCCTTTGTAAAATGCATTAATTACTTTCTCTCCTGGAATATGACCTTGATCTGATCCTGTATTTAAATATTCAATCCATGAAATAGATTGAGAATATTTTTTTATGATAGTTTCTGAATCATCAGTAGAATTATCATTAACTAATAAAAGTTTTTTTGGAGTAAATGATTGATTTATTATAGAATCTATGCAATCATTTAAATAGTTTTCTTCATTAAAGACTGGTATTATAATATAAATATTCATATAGTTCACTATTTTTTTTCTGCATATACTAAATAGTATCTAGGTGTAAACAATCTAAACAAAGGTCTTATTCCTATTTTCTTAACAGGATTTGTAAATTTTTTTGAATCAATAATCTTCCAGCCTGTTTTTTCTAATAGCCAATTAAATTGCCAATCTTCAAATTCATGAAAATGCATATCTCTTTGGTCATTTTCATTTTTATATGCTTTAGCAAACCATAATCTCAGCGGTATACTTGTTACTAGTTTTTTTGCTTGAATATCTTTAAGTACAGTAAAAGGATTTAACAAATGTTCAAATATTTCAAATGCAGTTACCACTTCAGCATTAGAATTAATTATGTTAGACCTGTCAGTGTCAAGATCCTCCCCAAATGTGTTATTTACCATATAACCATTTTCTCTAATTAATTTTGATAGTGGATTATCGACCCCTAGATCTAAAATTAATTTATCTTTTTCTATATGTTTTTCTAAAAACTTAAGGGTTATTTTATACCTATTATATGGAAAATTTTCATTGTACATTTATCAATTTTAGTATTGATAAACCATTGCATTAATATGCATGCCAGCTCCTACACTTGCAAAAATTATAATGTCTCCAGAATTAAAAATATGATCATCTAATTTTTTTCTTCGAATTAAATCAAACATCGTTGGGATTGTAGCAACAGAACTATTACCAAAGTATTTAACTGTCAGAGGCATAATACTTTCATTAAATTCCATTTCATACAGTTTGAAAAGCCTATTCCCCATAGCAGTATCCATTTTTGCATTAGCCTGATGTAGAAGAATTTTCTTTACATCAGATATATTAACTCCTGCTTCATCAATACACATTTTAATCGCATTTGGAACATTTGTTAGGGCAAATTCATATACCTTTCTACCATTCATTTTAATATATCTAGTGTCTTTATTATCTTCTGTTTCTTTGTTCGATTTACCATAAAATAAATAAAACAGCTCATCATCAGTATATGATTCCGTTTTATGAGATAATATTCCACCTTCTAATTCAGAATCTTCTAGAATTGTAGCACCAGCTCCATCAGCAAAAATCATTGCATCTCGATCATAATCATCAATTACTCTAGATAAAGTATCAGCACCAATAGCTAAACAGCGCTTTGCCATTCCTGATTTTATAAAACTTTTAGCTTGAATAACTGCTTCTAGCCAGCCTGGACATCCAAATAAAATGTCATAGGCTACACATTTAGGATTTTTAATTTTTAATAGATTTTTTATTCTTACAGCTAGCCCAGGGAATACATCAATTTCATCAGACTTATAGTTTACATTACCAAAATTATGCGCTACAATAATATAGTCTATAGTTTCAGGATCAATATTTGCATCTTCAATTGCATTTTTAGCAGCTATATAGCCTAGATCAGATGTGTTTAAATTCTTTTTTGCATATCTTCTTTCCCTAATGCCGGTAATTTTTTCAAATTTTTCAATAATTTCTGAATTATGAGACTCAATTTCGCTGCCATCAGCATTATAAAATGAATTATTAATAAAGCTAGAATTTTCTTGAATGATTTCTGGAATACAACTTCCGCTACCTATTATTTTTATTCCCATCTTTTTTATGTCAAATACTTTCTATGTTAAACTTATTAAATATTAATAATTAAATAAAATATTAACTGCTATATTCTTCTATTGAAATACAGTTACAAATCAGGTTTCTATCTCCATGAGCATCATCAACTCTTCTAACAGATGGCCAAAATTTGTTTTGTTTCAAATATTCAATAGGAAATGCTGCTTGTTCTCTAGAATACTTATATTCCCATTTATCAGATGTAATCATAGAGAGAGTATGAGGAGCATTTTTCAAAATATTATTTTCTTCACCTTCATTACAGCTAGAAATTTCATCCATAATTGATAGCATAGCATCACAAAATCTATCCAATTCATTCTTGCTTTCACTTTCTGTTGGTTCGATCATTAATGTGCCCGCAACAGGAAATGATACTGTTGGCGCATGAAAACCATAATCAATTAATCTTTTAGCGATGTCGCTAACTTCTATTCCATTTTCCTTGTACAATCTGCAGTCAATTATCATCTCATGTGCAGCTCTTCCATATTCTCCAGAATAAAGAATTTTATATTTTCCAGCTAGCCTTTCTTTTATATAATTTGCATTTAAAATAGCAACTTTTGTTGCTTTAGTTAACCCCTCTGCACCTAACATAGATATATATCCGTATGATATTAAACATGCTAATGCAGAGCCATATGGCGCAGATGAAATAGCGCTAATACCTTGAGATCCACCCACATTAATTATAGGATTTGAAGGTAGGAAAGGAGCCAAATGTTCAGAGACACAAATAGGTCCTACACCAGGGCCACCTCCTCCATGAGGGATTGCAAAAGTCTTATGTAAATTAAGATGGCATACATCTGCTCCAATTATTTTTGGATTAGTTATGCCAACTTGAGCATTCATATTTGCTCCATCCATATATACTTGACCTCCGTTTTTATGAATAATATTTGTTATTTCAATTATGTTTGATTCAAAAACTCCGTGAGTTGATGGGTAAGTAATCATTAATGCAGCTAAATTATCTTTATTCTCATCAACTTTAGATTTTAAATCATCTATATCAATATTCCCCTTTTCATTAGCCTTTACTACTATTACTTTCATTCCGGCCATAACTGCACTTGCAGGATTAGTCCCATGAGCTGAAGAAGGTATTAGACATATGTCTCTGTTATTATCTCCTTTACTTTCATGGTATGCTTTTATTACCATTAATCCAGCATACTCTCCTTGAGCACCAGAGTTCGGCTGTAATGAGGTAGCATAAAAACCGGTTATTTCTTTTAGTTGATTTTCCAGTTTCGTTAAAACAAAATCAAATCCTTTTGTTTGTGATTTTGGAGCGAATGGATGTATATTCCCCCACCTATTCCAGCTTAATGGTAGCATTTCAGCAGCAGCATTTAGTTTCATAGTACATGAACCAAGTGATATCATTGATCGATTAAGAGATAAGTCTTTATTCTCTAAGGATTTTATATATCTCATTAGTTCAGTTTCTGAATGATAGGAATTAAATACAGAATTTGTTAAAAATTTATCTGATCTAATAAAAGATTTAATTACTGAATTGTCATTTTCAATTTTATCTATTTTTTCAAAAGGTTTATTGGTAACTTTTGAAAAAACATAAATAATATCATTTATATCATCAATAGTAGTTGTCTCATTTATTGTAATAGAAATTATTTCATCAGATGGGTAATAGAAATTTATTTCTTTTTCTTCTGCTATTTTTTCTACTTCACTTCTTTTAGCATTAATTCTAATTGTATCGAAGAAAGATGAATTAAGTTGTTTTAAGCCCAATAATTCTAGTTCTTTTTTTAATGTTATAGCATTAAAATGAACTTTTTGAGAAATTTCCTTTAATCCATTTGGTCCATGATATACAGCATACATTCCTGCCATAACAGCTAAAAGAACTTGAGCTGTACATATGTTTGAAGTAGCTTTATCTCTTTTTATATGCTGTTCTCTAGTTTGTAGAGCCATTCGTAAAGCTTTATTTCCGTCAGCATCAATTGAAACACCAATAATTCTACCAGGAATATTTCTTTTATACTCCTCTTTAGTTGCAAAATATCCTGCATGAGGTCCCCCATATCCAAGTGGTATTCCAAATCTTTGAGTAGTTCCAACTACAACATCTGCTCCTATTTTACCTGGAGATTCTAAAAGAACTAAACTCAGAATATCTGAAGCAACAGCAGTTTTTATATTATTAGATATACATTTAGAAATAAATGATTTAATGTCCTTAATCTCACCAGATGCACCAGGATATTGAATCAAAGCTCCAAAAAAGTTTGAGTCAAAATCAAAATTTTCAATATTTCCTATCACTAAATCAATACCAATTGGTTCTGACCTTGTTTTTAATACGGAAAGAGTTTGAGGGAAAATATCTTCTGAAACAAAAAACTTGCAAATATTATTTTTCTTTTGTTCTCTGTCTCTAACAGCATATAAAAGGGTCATTGCCTCAGCAGCAGCAGTACTTTCATCTAATAAGGATGCGTTAGATATTTCCATTCCTGTTAAGTCAGTAATCATTGTTTGGAAATTTAGTAATGCTTCCATTCTACCTTGAGATATTTCAGCCTGATATGGAGTGTATGCTGTATACCACCCCGGATTCTCCAGAATATTTCTTTGAATTACAGCAGGGAGATAGGATCGATTATATCCAAGACCAATGTATGTTTTATAAACTTTATTTAATGCAGATATTTTTTTCAAATGCATTAAATATTCTGATTCACTTAGAGGTTTTTCTAAATTTAAGGACTGGTTTAATTTTATATCATTAGGAAGGGTTTCATCAATAAGCTCATCAAGTGAATTAGCATTGATTACTTTAAGCATTTTTTTGATATCTTCATCTCTCGGCCCAATATGTCTTATAAGAAATGATTCTGTATTCATTTAATCATGAATTAGTGGGTGTAAATGTACTTAAATAATGATATTTTTATAAGAATATTTGGTATTAATTATCAAATAAGATTGTTAGTTTATTAACAAATAAAAGTGATGAAATTACTTATAGAAATTTTTGATTTTTATATAGATTTTATTTTTTTAAATCTTTATTTGAAGATATTACTTTATTTTCAAGCTCTTTCTTATAATCTTCGACTTTTTGGCTTAATTTTTCATCAGTAGTTGCAATTATCTGAGCAGCTAGAATACCAGCGTTTTTTGAACCATTAAGGGCTACTGTACCCACTGGAACACCATCAGGCATCTGCAAAATAGATAGAATGGAATCCCATCCATCTATAGAATTTCTTGATTTAATTGGAACACCAATAACAGGAACGGTAGTTATAGATGCAATCATCCCGGGAAGATGTGCTGCACCTCCAGCACCTGCTATAATAACTTTAACTCCTTTTTTCTTAGCACTTTGTGCATAGCTAAACATTTTTTCAGGAGTTCTATGAGCAGATACTATCTCAACCTCTGAATTTATTCCAAATTCATTTAAAATATCTATTGCATTTTGCATGACAGGAAGATCACTTTTACTTCCCATTATAATTCCAACTTCTGCCATATTATTTTGATGTTACTTTTATTATTTCTTTTACTTTTTTAGACATTTCAATTGCATCATTTATATTGTTATTTACAATTGTTATATGCCCCATTTTTCTATTTAATCTAGATTTTCTTTTTCCATATATATGAGGAGTAACTCCTGGTAATTTCATTACTTGATTAATATTCTCATATACAACATCTCCTTCTATTTTGTTCTCACCTACCAAATTTAACATAATTCCTGGAATTTTTATAGATGTATCTCCAAGAGGTAGATTAAGAATACTTCTTATGTGTTGCTCAAACTGTGAAGTTTGACAACATTCAATTGTATGATGCCCAGAATTATGAGGTCTTGGAGCAATTTCATTTATTAAAATTCTATTATCATTTGTTAAAAACATTTCTATTGCTAATAGCCCAACATTATTAAGAGATCTAGAAACATTGATTGCAATTTCAACAGCATTTTCTTCAATTGAAGCTGGAATGTTGGCTGGACATATTACTCTTTCAACTAGATTAGATTGATCATTAAAATCCATTTCGACTATTGGGAAACTTGATTCTTCATTGGATTCATTTCTGGCAACAATTACTGAAAGTTCCTTTTGTATTTTTATTTTATCTTCAACTATACACTCTAAATTTGGCAATTCTTTTAGTTGGATTTCATTCTCTACAATTTTAACTCCTTTGCCATCATACCCAAATTGAGCACTTTTCCATACAAATGGATAATTTAATTTGTCTGCTAAGACATCTTTTTCAATTAAATCCTTACTAGAATATATATTAAAATCAGATGTTGGGAGATTATTTTCTTTATAAAATTGCTTTTGAAATCCTTTGTTTTGGATTGTCTTAATATTTGCAGATGAAGGATAAACTTTTTTCCCTAATGATTCCAATTCCCTTAGGGCATCAGCATTAACATTCTCAATTTCAATAGTAATAATATCTGCTTTTTCTCCAAAACTTAAAACTGTGTTATAATCCATAAGATCTCCCACAAAAAATTCTGATGCTATTTTACTACATGGAGCGTCTTTACTAGGATCTAAAACTATAGTATATATATCGAATTTTGCACACTCTCTTAGAAGCATTTTGCCAAGTTGCCCACCACCTAAAATTCCTAATTTAAAGTCACTAGAGAAGTACTGCATAATTGATTAAATTTAACTAAGGCAAAAATACATTTTAAAATTTAATCAATTAGAAATTAACATATTGATTTGATTATATTTGTTTTAATAAATTATCATCATAAGTATAAATACATTATAAATGAAAAATATAGTATTATTTGGACCTCCAGGAGCGGGTAAAGGAACTCAAGCTGAGATAATTAAAGATTCTTATAATTTATTTCATATTTCTACTGGTGATGTTTTTAGATATAACATAAAAAACAACACTTCTTTAGGTATACTTGCTAAACAATACATGGATAAAGGAGAATTGGTTCCTGACGAAGTCACTATTGAAATGCTTAACAAGGTTGTTATAAATAATTTAGATTCTAATGGTTTTATTTTTGATGGATTCCCTAGAACTACTAGTCAGGCAATTTCACTTGATAAATTAATGACTTCAAATAATACAAATATATCCGCAATGATTGCACTTGAAGTAGATGATAGTATACTTATTTCAAGATTAATTAAAAGAGGACAAACTAGTGGTAGAGCAGATGATTCAAACGAAGCAATTATAAAAAATAGAATAAACGAGTATTATAAAAAAACAGCAATTCTAAAAGAATATTATCAAGAAAAAGACAGATATTTTGGCATCAATGGAGAAGGCCAAATTGAAGAAATAAGCTTAAGATTAAAACAGGTAATAGATTCCTTATAGATTAGATTAATTGAAAATAATATTGCTATGACAGAAGGTAATTTTGTCGACTATGTGAAAATAAATGTTACCTCCGGTAAGGGAGGTAAAGGTTCTGTGCATCTAAGACGAGAAAAATATGTTGCTAAAGGGGGGCCTGATGGAGGAGATGGGGGCAGAGGCGGTCATATAATTATTAGAGCTAATCCTAACTACTGGACCTTATATCACTTAAAATTCAAAAGACATTTTAAAGCTGAGCATGGAAATGATGGAGGTAAAAACAGAAGTACTGGTGCTGATGGCCAAGACATTTATATTGATGTTCCTTTAGGAACAGTTGTGAAGGATTCAAAATCAGAAAAGAAAATCTTTGAAATCACTAATGATGGAGATAGAGAAATAGTTTGTCATGGGGGAAAAGGGGGCAGAGGAAATTGGCATTTTAAGTCTTCAACCAATCAAACTCCAAGATATGCTCAGCCTGGAATGCCTAATGAAGAAAAACAGATAACATTAGAGTTAAAAGTTTTGGCTGATGTAGGATTAGTTGGTTTCCCTAATGCTGGCAAATCAACCTTGTTGTCCGTTATTACAGATGCTAAGCCAAAAATTGGAGACTATGAGTTCACCACGCTTAAGCCAAATTTAGGAATTGTAAAATACAAGGATTATCAAACTTTTGTAATGGCTGACATTCCTGGAATTATTGAAGGTGCTGCGGAAGGTAAGGGGCTAGGTCATTACTTTTTAAGACATATAGAAAGAAATTCTATTTTATTGTTTTTGATTCCATCAGATTCAGATGATATAAAAGATAGTTATAATATTCTTTTAAATGAGCTAAAAAAATATAATCCAGAAATGTTAGATAAGCAAAGATTAATTGCAGTTACTAAGTCTGACTTGTTAGATGATGAATTAAAAATGGAAATGTCTAAAGAATTAGATAAGCAACTTGATCTTGATTACATATTTATTTCATCGATAGCAAATAAGGGGATTACAATGCTAAAGGACAAATTATGGCATTTGCTGAATGAATAGTTAAAATATTTGACATGGCTTTTTACAACATATTAGTATCAATTTTCCTAGTATTTAATATTCATTCGCAAACACAAGAAATAGATTCATTAATTGCAAATAAGAATTATTCATTAGCTGAAAAAATTATTCTCAGCTCAATAGAAACAAACCCAAATAATGAAGTATTAATTAAGACTTTGGGAGATTGTTATGGTTATATGAAGGACTGGGACAATGCCAT
>MDTA01073742.1_pt1 | contig 13538 bp, 13 predicted proteins | sample 811151 | NCBI WGS metagenome assembly MDTA01 (sample SAMN05326648, study PRJNA326480) | marine metagenome | isolation source: seawater | place: Indian Ocean: South | collected 2010 | reverse complement strand
GGCTAGTTCAACGTGGCGTGACCCGGGTCCGTGGCACGCCTCGCAGCCAACATCAATTTGATCATAGGTCGTCGTGTATTGCCGGCGCTCGCCGTCGTAGCCCTTTACGACATTGGTGCTGTGGCACTCTGCACACCGACTGTTCCAGTTGTGGTAGACGCCCGTCCAGTGCAGCGGGCTTTCTGAGGTGACAGGCTCTTGATCTTCGTATATGTGATACCATCGTTGGCCACCTTCGGATGCATTACGCGCATCCCAAGCTATACTTAAGGCATTGAGCCGGTCATTGTGCATAGGCAAAAGCAGCTGCTGGAGAGGATAAATGCCGAAGACGTATGCGACGCGATAGTCCTGCAATTCCCCGCTTTCGTTGTCAGTTTTCACCCAGTACTCATCACCCTTACGAAAAAAGGTGGTGGTGACGCCTTCGTAGATAAAGGTGGCATTATCAAAGTCGCCAAGTACGGTCTTCTCGTTGACGTCTTGCATGGCCAGATCGTGGTGTGAGTTGGTCCAGTCCTGCACCTGAGCTTCATGGCAGGATGCACAGGCGGCATTACCGACAAAGCTACCTTGCGTGCTGTCTGCTAGAGCGACTGGAGACAGCAAGACAGGCAGCAAGACAGGCAGCGAAAGAGTGCCGATGCGAATAACGATTGAACGCACACTTTTCACGACCAGAGCTGTCTGCTCAGTTCAGCGACAGGCCTGCTTGCACCTCGTGCAAGCCATTCGGCCAGTGCGCCTGCGACATCTTTAAAGTGAACGTCGGGTGCCTCAGGCATGGCGTCAAACCATTTACGTGCCGTCTGTGTTTCTAACGATTGCATGGTGGTTGCATACCCCAATTGCTCAAGTGCGGCCGCGTTAGATAGCTGCTCCATCTGCTTTGCTAATGGGCGGGTGAGAACGGGCTTCCTCCACTGCAAACACTCGGAGATCAGCTCAAAGCCAGTATTGCAAATAACACCTTTTGCAGCCGCAAGGTCGCGTTTGAAGCCATGGATATTGGCTTTTCGTCGCACCACATTACCTTGCACCCCGTCACTGACCTCGGGCGAATATTGAATAAAGGACTGGTCAGGGAAACCTTGAAGCCAGGCAGTGGTTACGTTCTGATCTTCGAACGGAAGGTAGACCAAGATGTGATCGGCTGGTGCCGTTACATCGATATCAGGCAGGTCAAGGATCGGTGGCAATACGTTCTCGTCGAAAGCTGCCCAGTGAAGACCCACTGGGACGTCGACCGGTGCAAATTGCTGCATTACCAAACGACTCATCGGTGTATCGCCCGTTATTGGCGTGCCTTTACCAAAGGCGTATTGATGCCCGATGCCGATAAGTTCTCTCCCCTGTGCTTTAGAGGCCCACGAGGTCACAGGCTCGTAATCGCAGACAACGAGGTCGTAGGGGTCGAGGTCAAGGCTTGTTGCATCCTTAATAAACGTGGCCGGTGACACGCCAAGTGCGGTCTTTCGGTACTTCATTTTGCCGGCCTCGGTGACCATGGTGAGTCCCTCGCGGTGTTTGAAGTTACCGAAAGGCTCCATATCAAAGAATTTGTCTTTGGGTCGGCCTGAAAAGAGCCATGTTACATCGACGTCGTAGTCTCGGAAGGCATGAGCAACGCTGCGCGCACGACTAATATGTCCCTGCCCGGTGCCCTGCACACCGTAAAGAATTTTTCTTGTCATTACTGCGTTTTACCAGATGTTGAGCATTGAGGCAGTGCCAACGGCGATCCCCGACCCCATGACGGCACCTGCAACAATATCTCCTGGGTAATGAACACCAATGATCACTCGTGATGCACCTACTAAAGATGCCCAGATAAACATGGCAGCGTACGCGCCACCAAAGGTGATGATGGTAATGGTTGAAAAGCAAAAGGCCGCTGACGTGTGGCCCGATGGGAAGCTGAATTTGTCGGATGCGGCGATGAGAGATTTGAGGTTTTTCTTAAAGTCGCATGGCCGCAGACGCTTCAGCGTGTTCTTCATGATGTAGTAGATGATTCGCTCGGCGAGCATCGCGATCGCAAGCGCAATAGCGTAGGTCGGTGCCAACAGAGACCCGGATAACCAGACCAATGCCGGTGTTAGGACTTGTAGATAACCATCGCCACTACGTGAAAGGGTAATGGCTCCGTTGGTCATTGCCTTGTATTCTCGACCAAAGTGAAACACTTTATCGAAAAGTGCGACGTCGATTTGTTGGAGTGCTGCCATGATCGCCATAGTAAGATTACTCCCCCCCAGATCGCCTTTTAACGGCGTTTCAGGTCACAATACCACGTAGTGTGCTTCTGAAATATCACAAAAATGTGACCGCAAAACAATGATTAGATGACAGCCAATATGCATATAGGGATTCTCAAAACAGACGCCGTAAGACCGGAATGGGTGCCAGACTTTGGCGAATACCCCGACATGTTTAAGCGTCTCCTTTGGGAGGCTGATTCTTCGGTGAGTTTTGCAGTCTGGGATGTCGAGGAGGGTGTTCATCCCACGGATGGCGACATCGATGCGGTGGATGGTTTTATTATCACGGGCAGCAAAAGCTCGGCTTACGACGATAAGCAGTGGATTCAAGATCTCGAGGCCTTAATCCAGAAGCTCCATGCGAGGCGAAAGAAGATGGTCGGGATCTGCTTTGGTCATCAAATCATTGCTAAGGCTCTAGGCGGCGTTGTCTCAAAGTCTGATAAAGGTTGGGGTGTCGGTATTCACACCTATGAGCTCGATAAAGCGCCCTTTGATGGAGCGCAGTCTGGTCAGCTGAAGTTGGTGGTGTCGCATCAAGATCAAGTACACGAACTTCCGCCAGGCGCACGCAATATTGTCTCCAATGCGCACTGCGAAAATGCGGGATTTGTCATTGGCGATCATATATTTACCCTTCAGGGACACCCCGAGTTCGTCGACGAGTACTCGGAGGCGATTATGTCATTTCGCTACGACATGATTGGCGCCGAACGTGTTGCCGAGGGGCGGGCCTCGTTACAGCAGCACGATCACGAGGGCGGCCGCGTCGCCGGTTGGATGCTGAGTTTCCTGGCAAGTTAGCCAATTGTTCAGGGGAGCTATTCAGGCGTTACAGAGAGGCTGAAGAAAACGTAGAGAGTCACCACGACCCCGTATTTTCCATTGATGCCCACGGCTCCTGCGCTGGCAGTGCCTCGCCGTCTTGCAAAAGTTCGATCGAAATGCCGTCGGGTGATTTTACAAAGGCCATGCGCCCATCGCGCGGGGGTCGGTTAATCACCACCCCCGCATCATGTAGCTTCTGACAGGTTTCATATATGTCGTCGACCCGGTAGGCAAGGTGACCAAAGTTTCTGCCGCCGTCGTAGTCTTCGGGGTCCCAGTTATAAGTAATCTCTACGAGGGGACTTTGCGCTACTTCGGCGTGGTCGACATCATCCGGTGCGGCCAGAAACACCAAGGTAAACCGCCCTTGCTCGCTATCGTATCGTCTCACCTCGACAAACCCCAGGTGACCGACAAAGAACTCGAGTGTTTTATCGAGATCGCTGGCCCTGATCATGGTGTGCAAGTAGCGCATTGATTGATTTCCTTCGCCTGCTATTTCAATGGATACGTAATTTAACGTATTGGTGCGATCAGACGAGCAATAGTTTGAAAATCCTCCTACACTGTCGCGCTCGCAAAAGATTGCGTCTTTGCGCGATTAACGCGCGTGCCTGCAGAAACAGAGAGTACTTTTCATGTGGTTCCGTAACGCCCGCCCCTACAGACTGCCCGGTCGCCTTGGTATTGATGCCAGCGAATTGTCGCAACGACTGTCGAGGCGCCCTTTTCAGCCCTGCCGCCCGAGTCAACCCGTATCAAGTGGATGGGTGGCCGCTCTTTCAGATGACGCGAGCGATTTTGTTCACAAATCAGGTGATTACTGGCTTATTCACCTACAGCGCGAGGAGCGACTGTTACCTGCATCAGTCATTCGAAGCGAGGTGAACTCGCGCATTCAGGAAATTCAGACAGGCCAAGGGCGCCGTGTTCAGCGAAAGGAGCGCTTGGATATTGTCGATGAGGTCACGCAGGACCTAATGCCGCGTGCGTTTACCAAGTCGCAGCATCTCGAGGCACTTATCAACGACCGCGAGGGCTGGGTGTGGGTGAATACGGCCAGTGCGGCGCGTGCCGAGGAGCTGCTTTCGTTATTGCGAGAAGGCCTAGGTAACCTTCCCGTGGTGATTCCCGACACACAAAAGTCACCTGTCGTTGTTATGAGCCAGTGGCTACTTAACGGGGGGCTACCAGAGGGTCTGAGTCTCGGGGGCGATGTCGATTTGGAGGATCCTCAGGAGGAGGGTGGTGTTGTTCGAGTGCGGGGTATGTATCTCGAATCTGATGAAATCAAAAGACACATCGAGTCCGGCAAGCAGGCGGTGCGGCTGGCGTTATCATGGCAAGACCAAGTCGACTTTGTGGTCGATAAGGATCTAAGCCTGCGCCGCATTCGCTTTAGCGATGAGCTGAAAGATATCAATGAGGAGCTTCACGAGGATGCGCTTGCACGTCGAGATGCTGACTGTCTTCTTATGGGAGAGACTTTGAGCACGCTTCAAACAGCCATAGCAAAAACGTTCGGCGGTATTTCGGAATGACCGATCGACCTGACCCCGGCACCTATGTGCATTACAAGAACGGTAAGCACTACACGGTCATCGATGTGGTAAGGCACTCGGAGACCGAAGAATGGATGGTATTATATCGCGCCGAATATGGCGATTATGGTCTTTGGGTGAGGCCTCTAAAAAACTTCCTTGAGCAGGTGAATCTCGATGGCCAACTCGTCCCTCGATTCAAGTGTTTGGGCTAGAAGATCATTACCAGTATTGGCTACCGCCCTCAACTTGGCACTATCACTTTAGATTTTCTCTCTAGCTTTTCTATTTGTCGTTGGGACACATGAGCAAGTAGGAGATCAATTTTTTGGTCTTGTTTTCGAGTAAATCTTGTTCTTACCCAAAAGCCCGGGTTCTCGGAGTCGGCAGATACTCGAGACTCCAACACGGAGGCTTCGAGGTTTAACTCTTTATCGACTGTATCGAGGTAAAGAACAATTTCGATCACAGCATCTTCATCGATGCTTTCTTGTGAAAAAAAGCCCATACCGCTGCTGCTCAGGCTAACCTCTACACGCCGCCTAACTAACTCAACCAGATCATTTGCTTCATCTGTGTGCACAACTTCGGTTTGCAAGGCAGCTTCTAGCAACGATATTTTTTTTTGAGTCAGATCAATAAACTTATCAATCTCGGGAGAGTACGATTGAAGTGATTCTAATATTGACTCTATTTCTGCTGAGAGAGCGTCCAGTTCAATACTTGCACTTACTTGTGAGCGTGCCAGATAGCGCCAAGCCAAATTAAGCTCATCTTGTGTGTGGTAAAAATCTCTGGCCTTACTACTCATTTAAGGACCCTACGAAGTATAAGCATCAGTGTATTTTGAACTTTTTAGACCGCTTTCTCGTGCAGTCCCGACCAGAAAAACTGTTTGCCTAATTATACACCTAAAGATTTTATTGAGATTGTCTGTACAACCTCTTTTTCGAATATAAGTAACAAATAAGTCATCGTTATCAGCTCGGCACTTCAAGTTGCACGCTGGGCACTTGTCGCATTTTTAAAACGTAGATGTAACTAGGTGCCTGAGTTGAGCCCCTGATTAATTAATCTATTCAGATTTTTGATGAAATCAGTGCTTATTGCCTCTATAAACTTTGCTCCATACATTGCTTTTAGAGTGCTTGTAGAAATTAAAAAGTAATTCACGGCTCCAAGTAATTGGTATCCGTATGCAAGCGCCTCCGCGTCTGACAATTTTTCTGACTTATTGACATCTTTTACCATCGATATGAGTCGGTCTAAAAAAGGGCGCAAATACCAGTTCTCTGCTTTTGCGGCGCGCTCATTGTTATCAAGTAATTCCCGCATCAACAATCGCGTCCTTTGCACATTTGTTTCGGTGGGTTCGGCAAGCGCAGCATAAAATTTTTCAAGGCGCTCTGCGGGGTCCTCTGAGGCTTGTAATGCTTCTCGCTGGTGGTCTTGAAAATCATCTGATATGCGTTGCACGATCGCGCCATAGAGCTTCTGTTTGCTGTTGAAGTAGTGAAGTAAGCCTTGCTTGGTTAAGCCCACTTCACTGGCAATGGCGGCAATACTCACACCATAGAACCCTCGCTCAGCGAACAGCTGCTCGGCAATATCTAGGAGTCGTTGGCGGGTGTCTGCGCGCATAAAAACCTCTTTCAATCTTAGCCTACCACATGGTAGGGTACGCTCCCTACCGAGTGGTAGGTCCCATGAGTTACCAAAGACTGATATCTGTTTAAGGTTATGAGATGGATAGAGCGCTGGAGCTGAATTTAATCGAAGAGCTACTTGGCCTCAGAGAGGCGAACACACATTTTCTCGATCAAGCCATCGAGTTTAATTCGGTGGATCATTATCAGTCTGAGATCATCTTTAATGAGGAACGGGAGTCGATTTTTACTCGGCTCCCCGCGGTGGCGGCGCATGTGTGCGAAATACCTAACCCCAGTGATTTTGTGAAACGAGAGGTCGCTGGACGGTCGATTATTGTGACGCGGGATGCTGAAGGTAAAGCGCGCGCGTTTCTTAATGTGTGTCGACACCGAGGGACACAATTGGTCTCTGAGGAGTCGGGTTGCAAACGCCGGTTTACCTGTCCTTATCATGCATGGACCTATGCAAATTCGGGTGAACTTGTCTCTGCGCCGCATCTGGAGTCTGGATTCCCAGACCTCGATAAAGCACAGTACTCGCTTAAGGCGCTTCGGTGTGACGAGCGGTTTGGTTTTATCTGGGTGGTCGCAAATCCTGAGGTAACGATCGATTTCGAGCAGTACTTTGCTCCGATTGCTGATGAAGCTGAGGCACTCGATTTGGCTGACATGGCCATTGCGCGAGAAGAGAAGAAGGTTCACAAATCCAACTGGAAGATACTCGTAGAGGGCGGGCTTGAATCATACCATTTTAAGGTGGCGCATCGGAAAACCATTGGCCCTTACTTTGAGGACAACCTGTCCTCTTACCAAATGCTCGGGGATCATATGCGGTCTGTTTTAATGCGATCCTCTATGCATACCTTAAAAGACCTTCCTCCGTCGCAATGGCGTCTACGTGATCACGCCAATATCATTTACACCTTCTTCCCGACAACACAGCTGTTGGTGCAGCAAGACCATGTTGTTTGGATCAACTCGCGCCCAATCTCCGCGACCGAGACTGAGCTTCGCTTGGTGACTCTGGCGCCGATATCTCGGCTTGAGGACGACGAGTATTGGGAGAAGAACCATCGTATTACCTCAAACACCCTCAATGAGGATTTTCTAATCGGCGAAAGCATTCAGGCCGGTCTTGCGACAGGCGCCAACGAGCATATGACCTTTGGTCGCTTTGAGGGCGCGCTTCCTGAATTTAATCGGGTGGTGAAGCGCTATACCTCGGCTCAAGCCTGAGCGCGTTGCGCTCGGGTCAGGAGTCGATCCAACTGGTCTGAGAAGTGCTTTCTATCGGTGAGACTTAAAGCTGACGGGCCGCCGGTGTGCTCGCCCGATGAGCGCATGGTCTCCATGAAGTCGCGCATTTGTAGCCGCTGCTTGATGTTGTTTTCCGTGTATCGCTCACCACGAGGGGTCAACACTAGCGCTGACTTCTCTAGCACGTCGGACGCGAGTGGGATGTCGGCCGTGATCACCAAGTCGCCCTCGCTTACTCGTCGCTCGATTTCCTTGTCCGCCTCATCAAAGCCACTTGGGACCTGATAGAGCCGCACGTGCGGTGACTTAGGTAAGCTAAAGCTGTGGTTGGCAACGAACGTCGTATTGATCGCACGTTTGTGTGCGGCTTTCGCGATGATCTCGCGAATCACGCCCGGGCATGCATCAGCGTCGACCCAAATTTCCATGCGGTGCTCTCACAGTTGATCTTAATAATCCTACGGACAGAAAAAACCCGGCCGCAGCCGGGTCATTAGTTTACGTTCTTCTTGACTAAGCCGCTTCAAAACCGTGATAGCCACTGGCCGCAACCTGGTCGCAAATGAGTCGGTAGGTGCCGACCCCGCCCACGTAAGCGAGGAACATGCGTGGTTTGCCCGGTACGTTTGACCCCATATACCAGCTATTCGCCTTGGGGTAGAGGGTCATATTGGCTAGTTGTTCAGTGTGCTCCGCCCATTCGCGCTCGGCACCGTCTGACGGCTCGATGGTGGCTTTTCCTTCTTCGCGCATCCATTGGATACAGTCGCTCACCCAATCGACATGCTGCTCGATGGACACCAACATATTACTGAGAACCGATGGGCTCGACGGGCCGGTAATCGTGAACAGGTTGGGGAATCCGTGTATTGCGATGCCAAGGTAGGAGCGCGGTCCGTCAACCCAAGCATCCTGAAGTTTGACACCACCTCGACCGCGTATATCGACTCGCAGCAACGGGCCGGTCATAGCATCAAACCCTGTCGCGTAGACCATGGCATCAAATTCCCGCTCGCCTTCCATGGTCTTGATGCCTTTGTCGGTGATGGTCTCTATGGGAGTTCTACGAAGGTTCACCAGGGAGACATTGTCTCGGTTGAAGGTCTCGTAGTAGTTCGTGTCGATACAAGGCCTCTTGGTGCCGTAAGGATAGTCAGTGGGCAACAGATCCTGTGCTGTCTGCTGATCCTTAACAGTGTCGCGAATGCGGTCGCGGATGTATTCGGAAATGTGATCATTCGCTTCCTGCTCAACCTGCAGATCGGCAAACTGGAACAGCATTCCTGGCAAAATCCCGCTCTCCCAGCCCTCGGTAAACCGCCGCTCTCGCTCTTCCGAGGTCGCATCGATGGCCCGATCAACTGAGCGTTCATTAACGACGCCTAGCACGTTGAGCTTCTGTGTGGCTCGATACTCCCCGTAGTTCGCCTTGATGGCGTCTGCATCTTCCTTCTTAAGTGCATGGTTAAGCGCGGGCGTCGTAAAGGTCGCCGTGCGCTGGTAAACGACGAGCTCGGACGCTTCTTCGGCAATCAATGGAATCGCTTGCACGGCCGACGATCCTGTACCGATGACGGCAACCCGCTTGCCCGTGAAGTCGACACCTTCCTTTGGCCATAAACCGGTTCGGTAGGTATCACCTTGATAGTGCTCTCTGCCAACGATGTCTGGTTCCTTGGAGGCTGAGAGCACACCGGTTGCCATGACCAGATGCTGTGCTCTGATACGTCGACCGCACTCGGTAGTGACGAGCCACTCGTCCGCGTCTTCATCAAAGTGGGCGCTGGCGACGCGTGTGTTGAACGCAATGTGGTTTTTGAGATCAAAGCGATCTGCAATGTGTTGGGCGTACTTAAGAAGCTCTGGCTGAGGCGAGTACTTCTCGGACCACTCCCACTCCTGCTGTAGCTCCTCTGAGAACGAGAAGGAGTAGGCCATGCTCTCGATATCGACACGTGCACCAGGATAACGGTTCCAATACCAAGTACCGCCCACGTCGCTGCCAGCCTCAAACACCTGAACATCAAGCCCTTGCTCACGCAGTTTGTAGAGCTGGTACATACCCGAAAAACCTGCGCCGACAACCACCACGTCCTTCCGCTCGGCTGCCGTGAGGTGACGGTCCATCTCCTGTGCCAGCCATTGCATGGCTTTACCGGCAGCGGGCAACGCTGCAGGCATGGCAAAGAATCCGTGCATTTGCTGAGCAAAGTCTTTGTAGCTGACGGTGACACCAGCCGCCTCCAGGGCCTCTGCAAAGGCTTTACCCTCGTCAACCAAAATGTCGTATTGCGCGGTTAGCACGACAGCGGGTGGGAGACCGCTGAGATCATCGGCTAACAGTGGTGAAGCTCTATGATCCAGCCTCTGCGAGCTGTCAGCGTAGTGCTCCCAGAAGAAGGTCATGATGTCGCTGGTGAGGAATAATTGCTTGTCCTCATCGCCCCAGCTCTTCGCGCCCATTCTCCCATCCGTTACGGGATAGATTAGCGCTTGAAGATCGATTTTTGGCCCACCCTCGTCACGTGACTGTATTGCCATAACGGCAGAAAGATTGCCGCCAGCGCTGTCGCCTGCGACCACCAATGGTAGATCAGCCGCATTCAGGTCGGCTCTGTGGTTATCGGCCCACTCAAGCGCGGCATAACAGTCGTCGACCGGTGTTGGGAATGGGTGTTCTGGGGCCTTCCGATAGTCAACCATGACAACAACCGAGTTACAGACCTCTGCAAGGTGTCGGCCCACAGCGTCGTAGTCGTCGATGTTACCAATGACCCAGCCACCGCCGTGGTAATACACCATCAGATTTTTAGCTGGGGTAGACGGCGCCAGGACTCGACCCCTAATACTGCCGCCACTAACCGGGATCTCCACGTCACGGCTACTCACTTGAGCAGGGCCGGGCGGCATTGAGCGGTTAATTTCTGAGAACACCAGCCGCGCCTCATCCGGCGTCAGCGTGTTGAGTGCAGGTGTCTCATTGAGCATCATGCCTGCGAGCATCGACGTCGTTGCGAGATCTAATTGCATGTGAGTCATCCTTTATCGTTATTAGTGATTAAATCCGGTTAATCGGGTATCCAGTTTCCGTGAAAACCAGGTGGAATACGGTGGGGAATATGTACCGCACCGATAGGCCCTTGCTCAATGTCGAGGGCTTCAAAGAATTGCAGCTGGGTCGTGTCGTTTTTTGCATCGATAACCAATCCCATTAGCCAGCCATCGGCTTCCTCAGCATCGGGTGCTCGGGCGACAAACACGAACTCGCCGCCGACAAGATCAGGGCCGAAGCTGTAGCTGCGCTTTTCACCTGTCTCAAGATCATGATGGTATAGCGCATTCGCGGCGACAAAATTTGAGACCGTCTCGTTGGGCTGGCTGACGATCCAGGCGTGTCGGTAGGACTGCCCAAAACGACGCTCATCGACTCTCGGAAACTCTTGCGGTGATGTGTCAATGGCGCTTCGAGTGACTTTTCGAGTCTTAGGATCAACCCGCCATCGTTCAAATCCGCAGGGGACGCCGTTAGGGCCGTCGGGGCCGTGCGCGAACATGCTTTCATAGGCGCAGCAGTCAATGGTCACGCTTCCGTCGTCATTCTGAAAACTATTAGCGACGTGAAAAACGTAACAGGGATCAACGTCACACCAAATAATGTCATCTACGTCGCCGCGACGCGGCAGGAGTCCAACGCGCGCGGGATGCGCCTTATTCCAGCGGTAGGGAAAGTTGTAGCCCTGGGCAAGTGTCGGTAGCGAGATGGTGACCGGTAGATCAAACACAATGATGTAGTCGTCAGTGATGCTGCACTCGTGGATTGACGGGCCATCTCTTACCGCAATAGGACGTTCTGCAATAACCTCTCCCTCACGATTAATAGCGACGTGCCATACGGTGTCCTGCTTTTCGGATTCGTACGTGATCGCATGCCACTCGCCCGTCTTTGGATCCTCATGAGGGTGGGCGGTAAGCGGAGCTGTTAAGGTTCCCTGCAGGTTTGTCGATGCTACCGTGTCGAGATTACCGTCAAGCTCAAAGGGAAACGGCCCAGACTCGACGAGCGCTAAGGTTTTTCCAGCCAGTTTCAGGACATTGGTGTTGACCGTGTCCCGTGCACCACGTCGCGGTCCACCTGCTGCGGGTGGTCCGCCGTTTCGCTCTAGTGAGCCTGATTTGATATATCGGTTGTGATACCACTCAGCCTTTCCGCCGGATATCCGGATGCCGTGAACCATGCCATCACCGACAAACCAATGGTGACCCCTTGGGTCAGGTTTAAAAGGGTTTGGGCCAATTCGGGCGTATGTGCCCGAAAGCGTCTCTGGTATCTCACCCGATACCTCGAGATGATCGAGCGAGAGTTCTTCCGCCATGGGCTCATGGATGCCCGTCAAGAACATATGCTTTCGGAAGGGATTCTTGAGCTTCCGATTAAAAGCGGCTGACGTGTTTAAAGCTTTAGTAACCACCGCTCGGATTTTGACTTCGGTCTCGCTTGCCATTGAGCCCTGCTTATTAGATTTGTTATCACCTAATAAACACTATCTCAGTGAGCGCTGGCAAGCCGCTCGGCGAAACCGAGGCCGATGCATGTGGACGCTCTAGAAATACTCGCGCATCCAGTGAGCGATCGGACTGTTTGAAGAGACCTTGACGGGCTGGGATGAGCCGCCGCTGCAGCGAACGAATCCGCGCGTCGAGAAGTAGGACGATTCGAGCTCGTAGACGCAGGTCGCACGTTTCTCAGGCGCGTAAAGCGGAATCTCCGTTGTATGCACCACGACCCCATCGATGGATGACTGGCTTCTCTGCATATTAATCAGTGCCATAACACCGTCACCTAACAGTGGATGTGAGTAACCCGCGTCGACGGAGGCCATGACGGCTCGATTTACGTCGATTGTCTCGTTCAAGTGAATGGGGGTGCCGTCCCAAGTGTCATTGGTAGATAGCCAGCCTAATGAGGTCATACATTGCCGTTCTTGCCGTGACTCTCGATAACCCTTGATCGATGACGCAGCAACCGTCTTCCAGAAACCAACCTCTGAGCCAAAAGAGCCAGTCACCAAGCTGTGATCAACAGGGCTCGTTGTCACGGCTGTCTGATTACCCTCCACGCTCACATTAGGCGCGCCAGTGATATGGCGGACTCCATCGAAACCAAAAGTCACTTCAGGTAGAGGGATCCACTGATCCGCCGCTTGCGCGCAGAAAGCTCGTTCTTGGTGATAAAGCGTGTGCTGCAAGTGGATCGGTAAGCTGGCATTAAACCAGCGTCCGTCAACGACAGTATGGGTCACACTGACGCAGCCTGTTGCCATCAACACGATGCAAAGGGTGAGAATCCGATAGTTCGTCATTTTCCAGCCACTTCAAATGTTACTGATCCGTAGTGGTTAGCGACCAAAGCACTGGAATTTTTAGTGCGACCAGGGGAAAGCTCGGAATGTTTTGGTAACGACGAACACACCGGCGATATAGACAGGGTAGAGGTACAGGAGCGCAGCCGCTTGCCATCCTTCTTCTAGCAGCGCCACACGCATCAGCACATCCAACGCTGCAGGCACTCCCTCGCCAAGACTGTAAGCGATACCTAAAACAACATAGCAATACAGGGCTCAACGAAGATAAGCCAGTGCACTACTCGCAAAACAATCGATGGTTGGTTGGCTAGACGGGGTGTCATGCTTGCATGATACCCCTGTCGCTATGTCAGGCAGCCAGCTCGTCCCGTGCAGTCGCAAAAGCAGCAACGGCCTTATCGAGATCTGCCTTTGTATGTCCTGCTGAGATTTGTACGCGAATGCGCGCTTTACCTTGCGGCACCACGGGGTAGAAGAACCCGATGGCAAAGATATCGAGTTCCAGCAGGCGCTCAGACATTTTTTGTGCGACGACGGCATCACCTAACATCACGGGCACGATGGGGTGATCGCCTTCAGGCACGGCAAAGCCGTTTGCTTGCATCTGCGCACGAAAATAATGCGTGTTCTCTTCAAGTC
>MDTA01224409.1_pt1 | contig 13539 bp, 13 predicted proteins | sample 811151 | NCBI WGS metagenome assembly MDTA01 (sample SAMN05326648, study PRJNA326480) | marine metagenome | isolation source: seawater | place: Indian Ocean: South | collected 2010 | reverse complement strand
GTTTTTCTCAAAATATCTTGTATTTCTTTTCTTGCAAATTTATAAGATTTTTTTCTCATAATATTTTGTCTAAATTCTGATCCTGAAATCTCTTTCAAACTTTTTTGGTGTGAACAGTCTCCTTTTAAAATTATTTTATCGCATTTTTCACAAAAATAAGCACCCTTGTGGGTAAATACTTGAATTTTGAATTTTTTTAGATTTTTTTTAATTAAGTTAATTGCTGATTGAGGTTGATAAACATTTTCAGCACCCGCATGATCTCTTCCAACTGTAAAAATGTTAAATCCCAATTTCTCTCTCAAGTTTAAATGATGTATAGCTTCCCTAGGTCCACAATAATGCATGTTTGCTATAACTGGTAAATATATAAGTTTACCTTTATAGATTTTTCCTAGAACACTATAAGATTTTTTTAATGCGAAATTTGTACAATCATTTTTTTTTTTAATACCCAATAAAGGATTTATTACTATCAAATCAGAAATTTCTAATATTTTTTTGAAAATTCTTTCATGACCAAGATGAGGAATATTTCTAGTTTGAAAAGCAGTCTTTTTATTTTTTCCTGTTTTTTTTATATTCTTTATAATTTTTTTGTTAAAGTTAATTATAAAATTAACATGCTTTAGATACTTCTTTTTAATTCTAGCTCCTGTACAAAATGTATCACCATACCTAAAAAAAATTTTCAATCCTATATAATCGGATTTTTTTATATTAAAAATTTTTTTTCTTATATCGATTTGAGATATAGAGAATTTTTTTGCATTTGAATAATCAAAATACTTAATCCCATAAGGTAATAATAAAGGCATTCCATAAAATTTATTTTTGAAAAATTCATTCAATTGTTTTTTATTGATGAAATTTTTTTGATATTTTATAATTCCATGTTTTAAATTAGCAAAGTCTATAAGGTATCTGGTTTGAGGATCGTTAAAATTTATCACAGCTATAATTCAATTAATTAAAGACACAATATAAAAAGAGTTGTTATAAATATTATATTTTTTTTGTCAAAATTAATATATTAATTAATCAAAAATATTTAATTATTTAAATTATGAAAAATAAATTCTTATTATATTCAATACTATTAATATTTTTATTTTTATTACTTGGAATTTTCTTAATTACTCAAGACGAAAATAATAAAATTTCTAAAACTATTAAAGACAATACTCCAGCTAATATTAAATACTTTCTCAAAAAAACGATATTCTATATACCATTAAAAGTTAGAGAATTTAAAGAAATCAAAGAAGTTAACAAAAACCTCAAAAAAAAAATTCAGAACTTTTTATTGAAAATAATGTTTTAAAAAATAATTTGTTACAAGGTAACTACGAAAGAAACATTAAAGATGAATATTTGTTTGAGTCTTTTGTTGTTCCATTTATAAGTAAAAATGACCCTTATAAAAGAAAAACACAAGCTTATCTAGAAGTTTATGGTGATAAAATTATAGTAGTTTTTTGGTCTGGAAAAATCATATCTTTTCAAAAAAATATTTTTGATAAAAGAATTTTTGATTTTGAAGAGATAAAAAATAATATTTCAACAAAAAATTTTTATGATAACAGTATTAAGTGGACAGGTATTAGAGATGCCTTAGTAGTCAAAAATGAAATTTATTTAAGTCTAACAGAAGAGATTAGAGAAAATTGTTATATGACCTCAGTAATTAAGGCTCAATTAAATTTTGAAAATTTAGAATTTTCAAGTGTCTTTAAACCATTAGAATGTACAGATATAGCAAAGCAAGTTGAATATTTTAGATATTTTAATGGTCATCAAACAGGTGGTAGATTGGTTTGGTTAAACGAAAAATTATATTTAACTATTGGTGATTATAATTCTTGGGAATACGTCCAAGATGATAATAGTATAATTGGTAAGACTTTAGAGATAAATCCAAATAATGGAAAATATAACCTAGTTACAAAAGGTCATAGAAATCAACAAGGTCTCGCTATTTTTTCTGAGGAAAAGGGATTATTGATTTCAAGTGAACATGGACCAAAAGGAGGAGATGAAATAAATTTGATCAATTTGAATGAAAATCTTCAAAGTAATAATTTTGGCTGGCCAATTTCCTCATATGGCTCACATTATGATGTGGTGCCAATTAATAAATTTACAAAAAAATATGCACCATTAAATAAGAGCCACAAAGAATTCAATTTTAAAGAGCCGATAAAATATTTTTCTAAGGAAGTAGCACCATCTCAAATAATAAAAAACTATTATTCAAATCAAAATCAATTTATCTTAAGCACTTTAGGGAAAAAATCTCTATATTTCCTTGAGATTGATTCATCTAAAAATTTAGAAATAGTTAAGATAATTAAAACTGGTGAAAGAATAAGAGATATAATTTATGATGAGTTAACTAATTCTTACTTTATTTATCAAGAAAACACAAACACTCCAAAGGTAGTCAGAATTTCAAAAGAAAATTAATTTATTTAATTATAATGATTTTTAATTATTTTTAAAATTTTCTAAAGTGTTTAAAAAATTTATAAACAAATATCAATAATACCAATAACTTATTTTGGCCGTTATCAATTCTTATTTTTATCTCCTCAAAAAAATGATCTATAAAATTTATTTTACTTGAAAAACCACCTCTTCTAAAAATACCAAATAATTCGTCTTTTTTTGTACCAATACCTTTAAGTTTATCTTTAACAATCATTCTAAAAAAATAATCATAATCAGCAGAATATTTATATTTTAAATTATATAAGCCTACTTTTTTTGCAGAATTTAATTTTATAAAAAAACCTGTAGAATGGCTTGAATAAAAACCCCAACTCCAATAAATTTTGTATGGTCTATATCCATGTAGTATACCCCAATGTTTTTTAACTGAACCAAAAATAAAGTCTTTGTCTGGGTAATTTCTAATGTATTTCAATAAATGATCAAAAGCATCTTGTGTATATACGTCATCGGAATTTAAAAAACCAATGTAATCACCTTTGGCTAATTTCATACCTAGGTTAAATCCATCATAAATTCCTTTATCTTTTTTTTGGCACCAGTAATCAATTTTATCATTATATTTTTTTATTATGTCTAAAGAATTGTCTTTAGAGCCTGCATCTACAATTATATGTTCAATATTTGTATAATTTTGATTATGGAGACTTTGTATCGACTCTTCTAAATATTTTTCTCCATTTAAGACGGTAGTGATAATTGTTATTAAAGGATAATTTTCTTTTGATTCTTTAAATTTTTTTTTTACTCTGTTACCACCTTGCTCGATTACATTTTCTGCAAAATCTATATTTTCAAATTTAACTGTTTCACTCATCAATATTAAATTTCCAAATTAATTATATCTTTTTTGAATCCACCAAATGTTTGTGGTAAAATCTTTTTTAAATACCAAAGAAATTGAGAAATAAAAATATTTTTTGTATTAAAACCATTATTCATCTCATATCTTTTTTGATGACTGTTAAAATTAAAACCAATTACAGCCTTGCTTACATTTGAATTTGAATATAAAAAAATATCACATTTTGATAACAACATAGATTCTAATAATATTTCTCTTCCCAGTTTATATCTATGTCTATTTCTTGGATATATTTTAAATGCATCATTTTTATTAGATCTATAACTAGATCCTATATATATCAAATTATCTGGAAATTTTTTTTTAAAAAAATCAAGATAATCCTGTTCCTCTGTTGCTAAAAAAATTTTTTCAATTTTTTCTTTTTCAATTATCTTATTTACAGAAATCAATATTTGACTTTTTGTTGGTGGAAAAGGATGACCTGGTGTTCTTTTATAGCTTGTTCCTCTAAAATGGATACCTAATGTTTTTTTGTTACTAAAATTTGAACTTATTCTTTTATAAATTTCTATAAGATTTTTTTTTATTTTTATTTTATTGATAAAAAATTCTTTTAATTTCTCATTTTCTAAAAAATTATAATAGAAATTCCTATAAAATTTATTGTTTGTAATTATAACATTTTTACTTTTATAAACATCACTGAGTTCAAATTTGTTTAACTTTTCAAAGTAATATTCCCATGCATTTAATGTATTCTTTATCTTAGTTTTTTCGTTATAAATAGTTTTATAATTTTCCATATCAATTATTGGTATATATCCAAGTTTTTCTGAAATTAATAAATGATTAAGTATAAATGTAAGATTAGAAAAAAAACCGGTACCTGGTGTTCTTTTTATAACATAAAACGTTTTATCAGAATTATTTTCACCAAAACTTTCAATTTTTAAATTTGGTTCATCTGACTCATCTAATTCATTAAAATTTGAGTCTTTAAAAAGGGTTTCTGGAGATTGTAAAACTATTATTTTTTTTAATTTTCTATACAAATTAATCATAATAAAGTTTGTAACATTTATTTTTTGTTTGTATATAAATGTTGTTTTAAGTGTAAGTATTAAATGAAATTTTAAGTGAATATGAGTAAATTAATTAAGACTTTAATTAAATTTTTCTTATCCAAAACATCATGGAGATTAAAAAAAATTTATCGAAACAAAGGGTATGTTCATGAGAAACCTAATCTAGAAAATATTATTTCTTTATTTAATGCTAAAGGCGTAATACATATGGGAGCCCATAGAGGTGGTGAGGCAGCGGTATATGACTGGTTTCAAAAAAAAACTATATGGATAGAAGCTAATCCGTTAATTATTAAAGATTTGCAAGATCATATATATCAGTTTCCACATCAAAGAGTAATAAATGCTTTATTAAGTGATAAAGATGGAGAAGAATTAGATTTTAAGATTTCTAACAATGATTCTGCTTCTTCATCAATTTTTGATTTTGGTCATGAAAGCACTCAAAAAAATTTGAAAATGATATCAAATTTTAAATTAAAATCTCAAACACTTGATAAAATTGTTGAGAGAGAGTCAATTGAAATTTCAGAATATGATTTTTGGATTTTAGATTTACAGGGTGCTGAGCTTTTGACCTTACAAGGAGCAAAAAAGTCATTAAAAAATTGTAAATCGATTTTGGTCGAAATAAGCAAAACTGATTATTATATAAACGGTGCTAAATGGGAAAATTTAAAAAATTTTTTAAATTCGAATAATTTTTTTGAAAAATGGGAGCCAAAAGAAAATCATACTGATGTTTTATTTATAAAAAAAAACTAATTTATTTTCATTAATTTTTTAACTTCTATCAAATAAGATTTACAATTTTTTTCTTTGTCAAATCTTTTTAAACTTTTGTAAGCTCCTAATATTTTTTTTTTATATTTTTTTTTATTTTTTGCATATATCAATATTTTTTTTGATAAATTTACGTAATTTTTAATAGGAAACAACTCTCCATATTTTCCTTTTTTTAAAATTTCAGATGGGCCTGTTGGACAATTCGATGAAATTATATATTTTTTTAATACAATTGACTCTAATAATACATTAGGCAGGCCTTCATATAAGGAAGTTAATATAAATAAATCTGATTTAGCCATATATTTGTATGGATTAAAAGTAAAATTTATTAATTTAACATTTTTTTGTAATTTATTTTTTTTGATAAAATCTATTATTTCAAATTTTTTTGCACCATATCCAATTAATAAAAGTCTGCTTGGAGTTAACTCTTTTACAATCTTAAAAGCTTTAAGCAAAGTTAAGTGATCTTTTTGGTCAGTAAAACGAGAAACATTAATAATTTTTAAACAATTTTTTTTTGAAAAAAAAACATCATTAGTTTTAATTTTTGCCTTTTTTAAAATTTCAGATTTATTTAAGGGATTGTAAATCATTTTTGGATTAATACTAAAAAGTTTTACAAATTCTTTTCTAAAATTTTCACTATTTACTATAATCTTATCAGGGTACTTAAATAAAACTTTGAAAATTAAATTTTTAATAAAATTTTTACTCCAGCCAGAAGGTGAGGAGTTTGATCTGGTGATAATTTTTTTATTGAATAATAAAGCTATGAAAATACAATATACATTTGCTTGAAATGAAAAAATATAAGTTTCATTATTATTAAGTATTCTTTTTATTAAGAGATAAAGACAAACAAAATACTTATAGTATTTATTTACTTTAGTTTTTGAGTGATTTCCAAAATTGATTATCTTAATTTTTTTATTAAAAAATCTATTAAATTTGTTATCAAAAGTTATCAACTCTATATCGTTAATAAATTTTGAGAGATAATTAGTAATTATTATTATATTTTTTTCAACACCACCCCCCTCCATTGATGGCATAAAGATTACCAATTTTTTTTTTATTGTTTTCATTATTTAAAATTATTGATACTTAAATATCTAAATAAACTTTTTATTTAAAATGAAAATAGCAATTAATTTTGAAAATTTACCAAAAGATGGGGGAGCTTTCCATGAGAATATTCTTTTAGCAGAGGTTTTTAAAGATTTTGATAAAGATAAATATGAAATTTTTTATATTGTTTCTAATAAACAAACAGAAAAAATATTGATTGATAAAAATTTGAAGACTATTTTTTTTAAGAAAAATTTAATCTTTAGAGTACAAAATTTTTTATATAAATTTTCATTTTTCAAATTTTTACTTAATAAATTAAAAATTCAAAATATTTTTGAAAAATTTATTAAAAAGAACAATGTCGATTTAGTAATTTTTAACAATCCATCTGAAATGTCTTTAATGGCTTTCAATTTAATTTATGTAATAGTTTTTTATGAGTTGCAGCATTTACAATATAACTTTTTGCCTGAATATAAATCTTATCATAATTATGATTTAAGAGAAATGGTTATTAAGAATTTTTTACAACATGCCTTTAAAATTATAACCTGCGTAGAAAAAGATAAAATCTTATTGCAGAAATATTATAATGCTGTGGAACAAAAAATTATAGTTCAGCCATTTGTTTCGAGACTTCCAATTATATATGAAAAAAAAAAAGAGGAGTTAAATTTTGATAATTTTTTTAAAAAATTTGAAAAAAAAAATAAAAAGATTTTATTTTACCCAGCACAATTTTGGCCTCATAAAAACCACAGATATATAATTGATGCTTTAGAACATATGATTAATGAAAATAATATCAAAGATTTTCATGTAGTTTTTTGTGGATTTGATAAATTCAACCAATTAAATTTTTTAAAAAAAATAATAGATCAAAAAAATATATCAGAGTATTTTTCGTTTTATGATTATTTAGAAGATGAGGAAATAATTTCCATATATCTTAATTCACATGCTTTGGTAATGCCAACCTTTGTTGGTCATTATTCTCTTCCTTTGTTTGAGGCATTTTACTTCAAGATACCTGTTTTTTTTACAGAAAACTTATTAGATGCAAATTTAAAAAAATATGTCTTCGAAATTGATACGAGACAACCAAATAGTTTATATGAAAAATTAAAATTTTTAGAGAAAAATAAAGAGGAAGTTAAAAATTTGACTATAGCATCGCATGAATTTTATAAAGATTTTTGTTCTCTTGATAATATTAAAAAAAATTATATTAAGATTTTTGAAGAAATTAGATATTTTAATAATTTATGGAAATAAATATTTTAATTTTTTAAAATCTGATTTAATACATTAACTATTTTGTCTATATCTCTTTTTTTTAAACCCAAATAAGATGGTAAATACAATCCATAATCAGAGATATATTCTGAAACAGGAAATTTTTGATTTTTAACTAATTTCATCTTTTTTAAAATCTTTTGTTTGTGCATTGGCCAAAAAAAAGGTCTTGCACCGATACCTTTTTGATTTAATTTTTTTATAATATTCTTTGCTTTTTTTTTTCGATTTTTAATTACTATTCCAACAACCCAATAAACATTTATTAAATTTTCTTTAAAAGGCTGTAGAATTTGAATATTTTTATTATTACTCAATTTTTTAAAATAGTATTTTCCAATATCAATTTTCTCTTTTATTGTTTTTTTTATCCTTTTAAGTTGACTTATACCTAAAGTTGCTTGCATGTTAGTCATTCTATAATTCCAGCCAAAATCATCGTGATTAAATCTATTTTCTTTTCCAAAACATAAATTTCTTAAAGATTTGGTTTTTAAATAATGATTATAATTATCAGTGCAAAGCATTCCACCTTCACCTGTAGTTACATGTTTATTTGCATAAAAACTAAATGTTCCAATTTCACCAAAAGTACCACAATATTTTTTTTTATATTTTAAACCTAATACTTCTGCCGCATCTTCAATAATCTTTATTTTATTTTTCTTACAAATCTTGATTATTTCATCCATTTCATTTGGAAAAGAATAAATATGAGTTATAATTATAGCTTTAGTTCTTCTTGTAATTTTTTTTTTAAGATCACTAATATCAATGTTCCAATTGTTGATATTGCATTCTATAAAGACAGGGACTAAATTTTGTCTTACCACTGCTAGCGCGTTAGATATTATTGTGAAATTAGGAATTAAAACTTGATCATTTTTTTTTAGATTTAATGATTTTACTGCTATTTCAAGAGAGGCAGTTCCACTAGAAACAGCTACACAGTATTTTTTTCCTAAAAATTTGGCAAATTTTTTTTCAAACTTGAGAACATTCGGCCCATCAGAAGATACCCATCCTTCCTTTAAGGATTTGATTACCTCATAAATATCTTCTTTAATTATTTTTGGTTTGCTTACAGGTATCAATTATCTTTTCCTTAATATTTTTATTTTTTTTGAAAATTCATCAAATTTTTTTTTATCTTTGTTTTCATTATAAGGTCCTTGTTTGACCTCAACTATTTCGCATTGTTTTAAAGTTTTAAAACCATGACCCCCAGATATTAAAATAATTATTTCTGAAGAATTTAATATTTTACTGAAAAGATATTTTTTTTTGTTATCATAAAAATCTACTCTCAGTTTTCCTTTTAAAAGTACAATAGTTTCAGAAGTATAAAAAATCTTATTTAATCTTTTTAAATGTAAGTGAGGTTTTATTACATGGTTCTTTTTATGTTTCATAAAACCACACTGTAAATTTAGATGATTAGGTGTGAAAAAATTTATACCTCTTTTTTTTCTATAACTTTTTCTAACAATTATAGCTAAAAGTTTTTTTTTATGATGAATTTTTTCGATCATAATAAATTAAATTTTTTGTTTCAAACAATCATCAACCATTATCTTTATAAGCTGATCTAAATTTGTTTTAGGTTTATATCCAAAAACTTTTTTTGCTTTTGAAATATTACTTTTTAAATTTGAGTTTTTTCCTTTTCTTAAAAATTTTTTATTTATTCTTAGGTATTTTTTATAGTCTAGTTTTAAATATTTAAAAACTCTTTTGCAAAATTCTCTTACAGAATAACTTTTACCACTTCCAATTATAAAAAAATCAGGTTGATTTAGTTGCATGATTCTCCATGCAGCCTCTACATAATCTTTTGCATATCCCCAATCTATCTTTATATCTATATCTCCCAACTCTATAAAATTTCTTTTACCAAGGTAAATATCACATGCTTGATGTACAATCTTTTGTGTTACATAGTCCAACTTTCTTCTTGGAGACTCATGGTTGAAAAATATTGCGCCACAAACATGAACTTTATGAATTTCTCTATACATTTTCGCTGCTAAATAAACTGTAGATTTACTTAATGCATAAATACTTGTAGGTGAAAGTATACTATTCTCATTTTGAGATTTTTTTTTATCCCATCCAAAAATGTTAGAGCTTAAAGGTTGAAAATACTTAATATTTTTTTTATTTTTTAATATTTCGAAAATACTTATTACTGAAACGGCTGTTACACTTGTTGAATAATGTGGTAGCTCATTACTCCAAGTGACATTATCTTGGTCAGCAAAATTATATATTTCATTTGGTTTAATGTCATTAATTGCTTTCTCAATTGAATGAATATCTAATAGATCACCCCTTTGAAGAAAAAAGTTTTTATTAAAGTATTTCTTATTATTGATTAAAGATTTAATGTTTTTCGTATTATCAGTGGAACTTTTTCTTAAAAATCCGTAAACAGTATAATTCTTCTTTAATAACAATTCACACATATAAGAACCATCTTGTCCAGTTGCTCCTAAAATAAGTGCTCTTTTTTTAGTCATTATTTAACAATTTTAAATTTTGGGTAAGGTAAAATAAATTTACCTCCAGACTTTAGCCATTTTTTTTCACGTCTTTTAAATTCATTTATAAATCCATATGGCATAACAAAAAAATAATCAGGGTTTAGTTTTCTTGCATTTTTCTCTGATATTATTTTTATACCTGATCCTATTGTATATCTACCCCATTTTGTTTTAGTTCTATCTGCAGCAAAGGGGATTTCTTTACTGGTTAAACCATAATATTGCAATAATGTATTCCCTTTAGTTGATGCCCCGTAAAGAAATATTTTTTTACCTAATTTTACCTTTTCTTTAATAAATTTTAATGTTTCTTTTTTATTTTGTTGAACTCTTTTTACAAATTTTATTATTTCACTATAATTAGCATTTTCTTTATATTTAATTGATCTTTTAATATTTTTTTTACAATAAATTCGATAGGATCCTCCATTAATAAGATTTTCTGTTATTTTGAAGATCTTTAAGCCATTTTTCTCAAATAAATATTTTAGCGAGTTATAAGAATAATATTCCAAATGTTCATGGCAAATATTTCCAAGATCATTTGTTTTAAACATAGAGTGAGAGCACATTAACTGAGCAACAAATATTCCATCTTTATCTAAAGCATCTGCAGCATGTCTTATGAATTCTGATGGGTCCTCCAAATCATAAAACATTCCTATAGCTGAAATTACTTTTAACTTTTGAAATTTACTTGGAACTGATCGCAAGTGTTTTTTATGCCAGAAATCGTTAATCATAAAATGGCAATTTTTTTTTAACTCATTTTTTAAATTTTTAGCTGGTTCACATCCAATAGTAATAATTTTATCTTTTTTGAAATTTTTTAAAAAGGTTCCATCGTTGGCTCCAATATCTAAAATAACATCTCCAGGTTTTATTTTGCAATTCTTTTTAATATCTTGGTAAAGTTCTTTTAATCCTTCTCTCATTGTTTGAGTTATACCTGACTTATACCAATAAAATTTTTTATACATTATTTCTTGTGGAGCTGAATGTTCTAATTGAAGTAATTGACATTTTTTACAATAAACTAGATTTAGAGGTGCTTTAATTCCCTTCAAGATAGAAGCTTTGTTTACAAAGTTACTTACAAAATGATTTCCAAAATTATAAATTTTTTTAAGCTTTTTATTTTTACAGAGTCTGCATTTTTTTATTTGAATTGTTTTTGGAATTTTCATGATTGTTTAATTTTATTAATGAAATGAACAAATTTTCTAATCTTATTCTTTAAAGAAGATTTCCTACTTTTGATTTTCGTCATTTTGTTAAGAATTTTATCATTCTTTTTTTTTATTATAGCTAGCCCAGATGATACAAAACTAAAATTTAGATCAATTTTATCATAATTAGAAAAGTATATTTCTAACAAAATATTAAATGTCTCTTGATTATTAATCTCACAGTAAAAATTATTTCTCATTCCATTTTTTACATAAGGCAGATGTGAAATATCATCAATAAATATAAAACCACCTACTTTAATTAAGTAGTAGTAGTTATAAATTAATTTTGAAACATGATCAGCTTCATGCAAACTATCTATATATAAAATATCTATTTCTTTTGGTATTTTAGATTTTATCAAATTAAAGTTATCATCTCTAGATTTAATAAATGTCCATCTTCTATCATTAGAAACTTTTGAACAATCATCTACATCTACTGAGTATAAAAATCCGTTGTTCTTATTACATATGTCTATGAATTTTTTTGTTGAAAGTCCGTTTTGGACGCCTAACTCTAAAATTGCTGGATTTTCTATGTTTTGAATTAAATCAAACAAATTTCTGTCAATTTTATTTGTATAGTCATCCATTATTTATATTTATTATTTCAAATGAGATAAAACTATACTATATGCAAAATCAACCTTTTCTACAAAATAAATTATTTTGAAAAAAATTATAAAGATTTTCTATTGGTCTCCATCTCTTGTTAATATTGCAACAAATGATGCAGTAATAAATTCAGCTTATTCGATGTCTCGATACGGTGACATTTACGATACTTATATTTTAAATTTTTTTGGAGAATTTGAAAGATTCAGAAAGAAAATATCAGGTAAAAACATAAAAATAATTGATTATTTTAACAAATCAATATTCAATATTTTGCCAAAACACGGAAAGATTCAGAGCAGAATTTCCTTTATAATTATTTTTTTTATGTCTTTTTTTCCACTAAAAAAAATTTTAAAAAAAAACGAACCAGACTATCTGATAATTCATCTTATAACTTCTCTTCCTTTAATCCTTTTAATATTATTTAATTTTAAGACAAAATTCATATTAAGAATCTCAGGGTATCCAAAGATGAATTTTTTAATAAAATTTTTATGGCGTAAAGCTTTTAAAAAAATCTACTTAATTACTTGTCCAACAAACAATACATTAAACTATATTAAAAGTTTAAATCTCGTAGATGATTCAAAATTGAAACTTTTGTATGATCCGGTAATCAATATTAAAGAAATAAATAAAAAAAAAGACGAAAAAATTAATTCAAAAGATTACTTTTTATCTGTTGGAAGATTGACAAAACAAAAAAATTTTATGTTTTTATGTAAAGCATTTAAAGAATTAATAAAAAAAGATAATAAGATTAAACTTATAATAATTGGCAGCGGGGAAGAAGAAGGAAGATTGAAAAGATTTATAAAAACAAATAATTTAGATCAAAATATAATTTTACCAGGATATATTAAAAATATTTATCCTTATTTTAAGAGGTCAAAAGGTTTTATTTCAACATCATTATGGGAAGATCCAGGCTTTGTTTTAATTGAAGCATCTTATTGTAGGACTCCAGTACTTTCTTCTAACGCATGGCCAGGACCTGTTGAATTAGTAAAAAATAACTACAATGGTATTATTTTTGAAAATAACGATTTAAATGATTTTTTAATTAAATTTGATGAATTTAAAAATTATAATAACTTTCAATATTTAAAACTTAATAATTTGAAATTAAGTAAAAAATTTACTTTATTCAGTCATTACAAAAATTTAAATCAACTCATATAATGATGGTTATCTAATAATGTTAATCTTATTTTTCCTAATTTCATTAATAATTCTTTTATCAACCATTGGCTTTGGTTTAATTTTTACTAAATTTCTTAAGTTTGAAAATTTTAATTATAATTATGGTTTAGTTGGAATTTTAGGTCTTTATATTCTAAGTATAATTTCAAGTTATTCTCACCTTTTTTTCCCTCACAATTATGTTCATAATTTAATAATATTACTGATCGGTTTATTAGGTTTATTCGTTTTAAACAAAGAAATGTTTAAACAATTAAAATTTTTATTTCCGATTTTTATTTTATCATTTATTTTTCTCATAGCTTCAAAAACAAATGAAGATTTTGGTTATTATCATTTACCTAATTCTTTGCAATTTGCACAGCAAAAACTTCAATTTG
>MDTA01078605.1_pt1 | contig 13541 bp, 13 predicted proteins | sample 811151 | NCBI WGS metagenome assembly MDTA01 (sample SAMN05326648, study PRJNA326480) | marine metagenome | isolation source: seawater | place: Indian Ocean: South | collected 2010 | reverse complement strand
TTCGCCATTATCTATGTAAACTAGATTCTGTTCTAGTTATTTATCACTGAATCAGAGTCTGTCCTGCAGCAGCTCTATTTGCCTGAGCAGAGTTACCAATTGTGAAGTGCTGAACCTGGAAGGTTACCTGGAATTCCTCAATGGTATCAGTGTTTTCATAGTTGAGATCAATTGCACTGATTTCAGTTGGGAAAATATCAAAGAACTTGTAAGTTCTAAGTTCAGATGACTTACCACCAACATTCTTGGTTGCATTTGCCTGTCTACCTCTACCAAACTGAGTGACATATGCATCAGTCATGTAGGAAGAAGGATTGGTGACACCAGTAGCATCATCCAACTTACTCATAGTATTCATCCAAATCTCAAATGCAGTTCTGAGTTGGAAGTCTTCATCATTGATGACGGTAACTACCCAAGGTTCAAAGGTTCTATCACCAGCAACCTTGAGGACTCTGCCTCTAAAAGGAATGGGAACTTCAGCAATTGTTGATGCTGGAAGTTGTGCTGCCTTGCAAAGGAATTGGAAAGTTTGTGCTTCTCTACCAGCACCTGTTCTCCAAACCCTATCACCAACAGCGCTAGGGAATGAAGGAATGAGTACCTCAAATAGATTGGGGCGGGCACCGCCACCCGCCAATCTGTTCTTAAATTGAGATAGTGTTCTTACGTCTGCCATTGTTGTTTCCTCGTTTATAAGTTAACTGGTAATATTAAACTGAACCAACTACTTCATCAAAGCTTACTCCAGTTCTAGTAGCAACAAATGTCAGGGTGACAAAGTTGATTGCTCTGGCAGGCTTAATGAAGATGTCTGCTCTGAATTCATTGTTGTCAATGACATCAGGCGTGTTGTTGGTGTTATCACAGATAACAATAAACTCTTCAATGCCTCTTTGAGATTGAACATCTCTCAGATATGGCTCAACAATGTTGATGAAGTTTGCTCTGGTTTCATCATCATTCAGTTCAAAGAGTTGATCATTTGCTGCACTTTCAAGTGCTTGCTCAACAGTGAGGAACAGTCTTCTGACATTGATTCTGTCAAAGGCAGAATTGAATCCAAGACCTGTCTTGTCACCAAACAGTACAATACCTTGACCTGCTGAATTAATTACAGAGTTAATTCTGTTACCATACAGAACATCTCTTTGTGCTTTGTTGGGGTTGAATGCCAACTTAACAGCATTGTTGATAGTACCTCTTTGTTGTCCAGCAGGGGAGAACCAAGGGAATGCTTCAATGCTTGTTCTTACCATCAATCCAGCAATATCACCATTAAGTGGGACATATCTGAAAGTATTATTGAATCTGTCATACATGTACTTGTATCCAGAGTCAAATACACAGTATGAAGATGATGTAAGTGGTGAGAAGAATTTCACCAGTGCATTTTGCTGCTCATTACTAATTGACTGACCTACAACATTGGTTCTATCAGGAGAGATAGTAGCAATACAATCCTTTCTTTGATCAGCAATAGAAATCAGCAGATTTGCTTTTGCTTGTGACTCAACAATTGAACCACAACCTGGACCCATGATCAGGTAATCCAGTGAAATCTCATCTTTATTAGAGAACAGATTGTAAGAAGTAGTCAGATCACCAAGAGTTGCATTCATTCCCTCATTAGCACCATAGTCTTTACCACCAAGCAAGGTGTAAGTTACATTACCAATGCTGTTGAATTGAATGCCTTGTGCTTCTTGACTCCAAAGACCACCACCTTGTGTTACCTCTACATAACCTGAACTAAATCCAGATGCAGCAGGATAGGTGTTGTTGTAGGAGTCATTACCAGAAGAAAGGTTTCTACCAGCAAAGATGTATCTAGAATTCAGTGCTATGAAGTCCTTATAATAGGACTTGGTGGGTGCATCACCATCTGTCTCACCATCAACTGCTTTGGAGAGGAAGGTGAATCTTTCAAGGATGTTACCCTGAATACCAGTGACCTTACCTTCATCATCAACAATAGCAACGTGCAGAGCATCATTTCTACCCTTTCTTGATGCAACATAGTTGGTGTCTACTGGTTTTGGAGCAATAGTCTTCCAGAACAATGTTGAGTTTGTCAGACCAAGTTGCTGTTGCTCATACCAGTCAACTGCTGTTACAGCAGTGAATGATTCTGGTGATGCTTCCTTACCAGTTTGAATACCAGCATTGTTATAGATCTGAATTGAGTCATTGACTTCAATAGACCTGTTGGAATCATTCTGCTGATAGTCAATCTGTGTCTCTGTTCCATCATTAGAAATTCTTTGCAGAATTCTAACATCAATAGTACTAGCACCATTTGTAGCATCAGTGCTTACACCAGTGATGATACCTTTGATGTAACCATTGAAGAGTGAGGTGGAACCTGCACCAGGAATGACTGCACTTGAAAGTGCTGCTGTAACACCATTACCTACAATGATGTTTGAATCAGCAAGACTGGTTGTGTTGATACCCAGAGTCTGGTCTGCTGCATTGTCAATGACACAAACTTTCAGACCATCTGCATATGAACCAGGGTTCCTTGAAGCAAAGTTAAAGTCTGTTGCTGTCTCATAGTTGAGAGTATAGTCTTCATAACTCTTGATCTTAAGAGTTGTAGTTGATGCAATACCCACACCTGCATTGGAGTTTCTAAGATTGTCACCATCTGTTCTTACAACCTTAAGGACTCCTCCATAGGTTAGATATTCAGAAGCTGTCAACCAGTACTCATACTGTCTATCATTACTTTGTGGTTCACCAAAAACTTGTAGAAGTTCGCCCTGTGTGTTGATGTCAGTTGGTTCATCAACTGGACCCTGTGTGAAAGGACCAGCAATTGCACCAATATTATCTAAAACATTATCAGCTCTTCCAACTGTTAGATCAACCTCCCTGATAATTACACCAGGAGATAATTGAGGAGTCGCCATGTTTTTCTCCTAAAATGTCTCAGTTTAACTAAAAAATATTTAGGAAAAATGGCATTTTCAGTGGGGAAACATGTGGTGAACTACCAATCTGGGTAGTTCCAGTCCACAAATGGGTCTCTTTTTCTCTTCTGCTCTAATACTCTTTTGATAGTGCATTCTTTACATTCATATGAATAAGAAGATGCAACTGGTCCTCTATCTCTTCTTGTCCTGTAAAAACTTTCAATCAAATTTTTCACTTCTCCACAAGATCTACACTTTCTAGTATCAAGGAGCAAATGCCCTAATTTGATTTGCTCATTGAAGTCCATCACTGGTAGTCCCACATGTAGGACATTTCTCCGTAGGTTGCTGTAGTCCACCTGTCTCCCTCTGAATCCACAAAACTATTATCATCAAGTCCATCATTAATAAAACCAAAGGGTGCCATGTCTTGCTCAATTTGATCTTTTTGTTCTTCGTATAATCTCTTTCTGACATCTTGATCAGTCAACTCCTTAAAGTAATCTTGTGCAACCAACCAAGCATAAATGACCAGACACATAGCAAGGTCATCATTACAACCCTCCTCTGCTTCAAATGAGTTATGCTTGGATATAAAGGTAGTCAATTCAGAGATAATCTCATAATCACAGAATATCAACTTGTTCTCCTCAATCATTGTTTTGAGATTGAGTGAACCAACCTTCTTTACAGTCTTGGACATCTTAACACCCAATTGGGTCTTACTGCCAGAAAATCCTTGACCAACAACTTGACCTGATCTACCTCTCATAGAGCACATCAATATATTCTGATACTCCAAATCATATTGTAAGATAGAGGCAACCTGATCACCAACATCATTTACCTCACATAAAATGAATGCCTCATTATATTTCTTTGCTACCTCATAGATCACACTAGGGAATAGCATTGGTTTGATAGTATTGTCTCTATACTTTGCCACTACCTTATGTGGGAACTCTGTTATGTCAACAACAATAAAAGCACTGTAGTCATTACCAACACCACGTGCAACGTCAACAGTGACAACGTAATCATGTTTATCTCTAGACCCTTCATATACATCTAGTCCAGCATTCCTTTGAAGTGGTTGCTCGTATATTAGCGACTTTAACTTACTTGCTGCAATCAGTGTGTCAACAGATCCTAAAAATTCACACTCAAACTCAATCTTGAACTGCTGCTCAGATGTGTTTGCAATAGTCTGTGCTTTCCATTTACTATCCCTTCCTGGCACTTCTGACCAGTGAACATCAGTGGGGACATATTCATTTCTTTTTTTCTCTGCATCATGCCACATCCTGTAGAAGTGGTTCATGCCATGAGGCGTTGAGACAATAATTACTTTTGTTGATTTACCAGAAGTAATAGTAGGATAAACAGATGCAAAGAAGGCATCCGCAATATGGTTTGGAACGAAGGCAAACTCGTCGAGGAAGAGAATGTTAAACGACATACCTCTGACAGCACTTGCAGACGTAGAAGCTGCCAATATCTTACTGCCATTTTCCAACTCCAATGAACCTTTGTTCCATGATAAAATACCCTGCTGCATCCATTTAGGTAAGTTCTCATATGCAATTTGCAGTCTACTGAGAAGTTCCCTAGCAGTGGATGCTTTGTTTGCTAGGATGCCAATGTTAACACTGTCATTGAATACTGCATAGTGTAAAAGGAAAGAGACAACAGTAGTAGATTTGCCAGTCTGTCTGGGCATCTTACAGATGTTGAATCTATGCTCGTGAAAATTCCTTACCAGTTTCTCCTGGAAGTCATACATCTTGAAAGGTTGAAGACCATGATCCAGAGTCACAATCTGGACATAGTTTCTTGCAAAATATACAGGATCATTTTTACATCTAATATACTCCTCAATCTGTTCTTGAGTAAACTCAATTGGAGTATTTGCTTTTTTTAGATTAGGATTACCAAGATAAATTTCACTCATAAATTAATCAGCAATTCCAAGCTCTAAGAGATTTATTAATCCTGCTATCAGGATCATTAGCAGTCTTAGAAGAAGTCAACTTCTTCTTCATACCTTTCATTCTCGCACAAAAAGACGCTCTCCTAGGATTTCCAACTTTTTTTGAAGGTGCCTTAAGATCGCTTCCTGGGTTTTCACGTTCATACGACTTTCTACCTTTTTCATTCAAACCTCCTTTTTCATTTTTACCAGATTTCTTAGTCCAGGCAGCAGCCTCTTCTAATTCTTCACCAATATTCAAGTAAGTGTCACCAGGTTGGTATGGTGCCATGTCATATCTCATAACACGGCAACCAGGGTAGATCTTTTCAAGAGCAGATTGAACTTCATCTCTACTGGGTCTCTTAACCTCTGGGAAGAAAATCTTCATCATCATGTACTTGCCTCTCCATTGGAAACCAACAAGATAGACATTTCCCTGTTGTGAAGGCATTCTTACTGCCTCATCAATTGTACCTGTTCCATCACAATATCTGCAACCTTCACCAAGGCACTTGTGACATTCTTTCTCATTCTCGTTAATAATTTCACCCTCTGTATCTACTTCTTCTTTCTTGGTCTTTTTCTTTTTGACACAGTTTGGGTATCTTTTACCAAACATAGTCTTCATACCCTTTTTCTCATACCCATCCCAGCAGTCCTCATCCACAATTTCAACTTCAATGCCTGCCTTTCTCATAGCATCAATCTGAATTTGTGAAAACTCAGGCAGTTCCAGGAACCCTTCTTTCTTTGTGGACTTACCATAGTTCTTGGCACCTTTCTTACGGCACTGAACCAGACGACCAGAAGCATAAGCAGAGGGCCATACACTTGCAGATGCTTTCACCTTATGATAACAAGCATCCTTCTTACCCTCACCCTCAGAGATATCTGCCTTTCTCAATCTTTTTGCCTGACTCTTATGCATCTCAACTGCTTTGTCCAGTTCTTTTGCAATTCCTTTTACATTCTTAGGATGCTCTTTCCCTTCACTTGTTGTTTTCTTTTTAGATTTGGTGTTCACGTTAATTGCTGCTCCCTTTCTGTCTGGATTAGAATCCTTTGCTCTCTTGCGTCTTACAGAAGCACCTCTCTCTGCTTTGGACATGCTTGCTGCTTTCTCTCTGGATAAGCATTTTGGTTTAGGTCCATCACCTTTACCATCACCATCCTTGTCTTCACGTGCACATTTGCCAACTCTTTCACCCTTGGTATTGTAGCGATCCCATCCACCGCCACCAGCACCACCTTTGGGTCCTTTGCCAAACCAATCTCTAAGATTTTCGTTAATAGTCACAGTGCTAACAGAGAGTCTCTTTATATTTATACTCTTAGGGCAGTATATACCACATTGAAGGTAGTTGAGTTTGCTGATGCTGGATATCCTAGCAATCTAATCTGATTTCCTGATAGGTCAGTGGAGTAAGTTGCTATACCAACAGGTTCATTGATAGTGCCAAATTCAGACATAAATGTTTCTGAACCATTATGTACTACATTGATAGTAGTTGCATTGATATTTCCTCCTTCCTGTGCCTGAATCTGAAATTGAACTGAACGATATGACCCTGAATGCACCTCAACCAAAGTTGATTCATTGGTAGTAGTGGTAGTTAGAATACCAGAATTTACAATACCAGCATCAAGTGTAAGTTGAGGTGCTGTGGTTGTGTTGCCACCTTGGGATACTATGTAAGGCATTAGTTAGCAGTCTCCAAGATACTTAAAATTACTTTTAATGTATTATTATCACTTCCAATAATTCTGATTGAATCATTGGTTTCTAACACCAACTTGCCTGTAATAGGGACAAGTGCATCATTAGTTGGTACAGCAGCTTGATGAATTATCTCAGTCTCAACAGAAGATCTTTTATGCTTCATAGTGGTGGTAGCATTCACAGTGCCATGATTAGCAATATGGGCATAGAGAACAATAGCACTATATCCAGTTGGTGCTGTATATACAGTCTGTTCACTATTTGTGACTTCCAATGTCACTGTTTGAAATCTATTTAATGCTAATTGTGCCATCTTAACTCAGAGCTAGAATAAAGGGTGTGATTTCTGAGAACAAACTCTTGGAGAATGCTCTACCACTAATTGTTCCAGTGTTTTGATTTATCTGGAAGTCATCTCCAATCTTGAAATTACCAGCTTGATCTGTACTGGTGTAAATAACCTTTCCTCCATTTTGACTCAAAACTTCATTTTCTTGAATAGTAACTCCACCTCTCTTGGGTGTTGCCAATGTTATGTCATCACCTGAACCAATGTATTCAAAAGTATGAGAACTTGCAATGATTTTACTCTGTTGGAAGAAGTATGCTGTACTACCAACACCAACTGTGTTAATAAGATTTTCAGCAAGAGTTATTGTGGTTATTCCAGCAGTAATAGGAGTGGAACTATTTATGGTATAGTAGATATCTTGCATAACTGCTGTGGCAGTGGCAGTAGTTCCTGAATCAGGAGCAGAGATTGTAACAGTTGCAGTTTCAGTGTACTGACTTCCACTACTGATTATACTTATCTCTGTGACTGCCCCACCCTCAATAGTTGCAAATGCAGTGGCAACTTCACCATTAGGTCCAGTTGGTGATGATAATGTTACAGATGGTGTGCTGGTATATCCACTACCACCATTGGTAATGCTGATAGTATCTACTGACTTGAACAGTTGATCAAAATAGATAACCTGACCATCATATGGTCTAGTTGTGACTGCACCAACATTAACTACAACATTGTCTTGTCCAGCAGCACCACTTGATGTGATAATACCTGTAAACTGCTCTGTACTGACACCATCAGCAACCAATCCAAATGTGCCAAAACTGGAATTACTGTTAGCAAGATCTGCCTGACCTCCCTTATGGGCACTTACTCCTTTATTGCAACATATAGTGAATACAGATACTAACTGAGCGTATCCTTCATTAGTGACTGCTACTCCAACTCCACCCTGATTATATTGAGTGAAGGAGTCCACATTCATAGACTTTGTTTTAACTGCCTTATCACCATCAACAAAAATTCCTGTGCCTGTTGTGGTGTCACTAGTGCAGTTCTGAATGTATGGTCCTTTCCACTTACCACCACCAACATTAGTAGCACCAGCAGTTGGGAAAGCAACAGCAGCAGAGGGATGCAAATGACCAGAGAAGGTCATATTTGCCAACTTGCATCCTTTATTGACATGAAAAATATCTTGTGTATTATTGTTTGGAAGAACCTTAACACTCCTCAAATCATCACCAACCACAGAGACAAAAGCAGGAAGTGTGATAGGATTATTTTCAACATAGTTACCAGATAGAACTTTGATAACTGTTCCTGATTGTGCTACTCCAACTGCTGCCTTGATGGTCAGGAAAGCATTATCAATAGATGTTCCATTGTTAGTATCATTGCCATCTTTGGCAACATAGAATACATTAGGTGCAGAGTTAATACCTGTTGCACTTGCATTGATGGTAACATTATTACCAAGCACCACCTCAGAATTGGTAATAGTAACAATACCAACACTAACTGTATTGTTCTCACCATCAATAGTAACAGATGATCTACCAACAGTCAGGATGCCTAGAATCCTAGCATCACCATCAACCATTAATGCTGTGGTGCCAGTGCCAATATGGACTGTTCCAATACCTGTGCTGAATGTTGAAATACCAACTGCATCAACACCACCTGCTAGAACATTAATTCCAGTTCTGGCAGTTATTAATCCAACTGAATCTACATTAGTTACATCTTCATAAGTAAGTGTGCCACCAACTGAAATATTACCACTGAATGAGGCAGTTGTTCCATTAATCTGCCCAAGAGTTGTTACACCAGTAACAACTATATCTTTTACATTTATGCCACCATCATAGGTGACTTGGGTTCCACCAAAATTCTCTGTCCAGGGGTTTACAACAATAACTGTTGTGGCAATACCAACACCACCAGTATCTTGTCTGGTGAAAAGTTTACCATCATAAGTGTTTAGAGCTATCTCGCCTAACTCTAAATTTGCCAGCGTAGGTCTCTTATTGGCGACACCAGATCGCTTAAACTTAATCTTTGGATTTGCCATTATAAGTTGGTATGTACCTGGAAAACCTGCTATGTAGCAGGGTTATATTATTTATCAGAAGCCTCCAGCATCAAGAGTTCCATCTTGTACACCATCTGAAAGATCCACAACATTAAATGGAGTGTCATAGATCCATTTTTGTAGAGATGTATCAAAGGTGAGTATGGTATTGTCTGGTGGTGTTCCTGTTGTAACTGGGAATCCTGCAATGTTTGTAGTGGCAGCACCTGCTGTGGTAGTGGAGATAAACTGACCCTGCAAAGAATCAAAAGACAATGTAGATGATTGTATGATAGTTGAACTGTCAGAAGCAGCAACATTAGTCAGTGGTCCAAGATCAACCTCTTGTGATGCAGGTCTAGGAACCCACTTATTGTTTGGTTCATCCCAAGTGAGAACATATCCACTCTGAATACCAGCAATACTGACATCATCAAGGTCTTTCAAGAATCCTGCACCCCCTCCACCAATTGTAGAAGTTTGTCTAACAGTCTCATAGACCATTTTACGCAGTTGAGTTATCTCTCTCCTCAACCTATTGACATCACTATCCTTTCCATCCTCATCAATCTCTTCATCTGGTGTCAACTTGTCCAGAAGTTCAATGCTTTTGAGTATATTGTTGGACTTATCTACCTCAACATCCACATCTTTCCTGATTTTGGAGAGGGTTTCTAGTTCTTCTATTGATTCCTCAATAATTTCTGATTCAGAGGAGGGTTTTAGGGGTTCTGGTTCAATGATATTAGTGGTTTCTATCTCTGTTGGAACGTAATTGTCCCTCCAATCACTAGTATCTACCTCTTTTTTGGGTTCTGAGAACAAAAATGTCTCAAAAACCTTTGCATTTTTGATTAATTCTGCTCTTTCTTTTGCTTTTTTGTCTTCTTTATCCTTTAATTTCTTCTTTTCTTCACTCAAAGACGCAAAAAGGTCTCCAAGAGTGACTTCTCCAATCAATTCTTTCTGCTTTTCTTCCTTTTTTCTCTTCTCTTCTCCAATCAGACTGAAGAAATCTCCTAAATCATTCATTTTATAGGTAAGAATTTCTTTGTTATTATTTATCTTGTGATGCCTGCTTCAACATTTTTTGTAAATCAGCAGTTGAACCAACAAATAGAGCATTATTTACAGTGGTTGGACCCTTTTGTTCTTTCTCTTCATTGACATCCTTCAGTTTTTTCTGAAGATCCATCAATTTATCTGTTGCATCAGAGACATTTTTGATCAACTGACCAGCAACTTCATATGCTCTGGGCATTTCACTCTCTTGAGCAAGTTCTAGAATCCCATTAATTGCTTCTTGACCCTTTTCAATGATGGAATACAGATTGCCCCTAGTATATTCGTAGTCTTTACGTATATCTTCTGAGGAACTTTTAATTTGTTTGATTCTGTCCTCTGGTGTAGTCTGCTGTATTTCTACTTCAGTAGGAGTTACATCAAATGTTTCATTTAATTTATCAAATTTGTTAGACATGATTCATTCCTATCAGAAAGTGCTACCATCAAAACCAAAGTTGTCACCATCATCAATGAATGGCACATCTGCTTTGGTGATGCTGTTGATTGCAGAACCAGATGGGTGAATTGCTGCCCTAGTTTTATCTTGTGCTCTTCTTACTGTTGCTCTGTTACCAGAGATATCCTTAATGTATAGACTTTCTCCATTAATATCAACATAACCACCCTTAACTAGTTTAGTACCATCCTCAACATCAATGTAAGTTGTGGTCTTATCAAGATCTTTTGCCAGTTGGGTAAGTGTTGAATCATTATGATCAATGACTGCCCTTGGTTCAACACGATATGTTACATCTCTATTGAAGTTGATATTAGATGATGTGGATCTGTTACCAGAAATGTAACCAATCTGAACCTTCTTAATGATCTCACCTGTAACATCAGTTGTGGGACCATACAGATAGGTTTTTGCAGTGAATTGGAAGGTATATACTAGTGCTCTTCTGGTGTCAAAGTTGCCTTCATAATCATCTTCCATTTGAATGCTTTCAATCACAATTGGAACATTCTGAACCTCTGCAAGTTCACCAAGGAACTTGATAGGAAGTGTATAACCTGGTTGAAAGTATGGAAGGATTTGCTCAGTGATCTGAAGCATATCATCATTGAGTTTAGTCATTACAGACAACTCAATAGTCATATTATATGGGACAGGCATAAAAGTCTTTTTGACTTTTTGACCATCATCACCCACAACAAAAAATGCCTGAGATTGAGTTACCTTTCTCTCAGGGTCATATTGCAAGTTAGTGAACTCAAATGACATCCTAGGAAGAGTCATTTGAACTGGTGTATTCAGATCAGGAGTTTGCTCTAATCTTGCAAGAAACTTTTGAGTAGGACCATATGCAAGAGGAACTTTGATGACGCTATAAACATCATCACTAGCATCCTTATGCTTGATCTCAATACCATTGAAGAGTGATCCAAATCCAATAATTACAGATCTGAAAATCTCATTATAGAAATACTCAAACATTGTTGTGAATTGATTATATTTCTATTTAGAGTCATCCAAAACCCTGACCTCTTGTCCCAGTTCTGTGATGGGGATTTCTAGTATTATGAGGAACATCCCATACCAAGGAAACTCTATCAACGTCTCCAATGTTATGAGCACTATGTGGGAGTTTATTGTTAAACCAGAAGAAGGTCCCTGGTTCAACAATCATCTCTTCATCTCCAACAGTGTAATGATATCTGGATTGTAGTGATAGGTGATACCTATCCTTGGTGAGGTAATATTTACCTTCATCAATATGCTCTCCAACAGTTCCATCAGGTTCTAATTTAAAGAATGCTGCTCTGCCAGTCTTGTATATTTTATTCTTCTTCCAAAACTTATGCACCTCAGAAAAATGATCAAAAAGAGGTGTCTTTTGTGTCACATCCACATCTTTGGGACTCTCACCATTCTTAACCTTAGCCCAAACAAGGGGCAAGAATCCATATGGATCTTTGTCACCACCAATAGTCTCTTTCTGGAGAGAGGAAACCCAATCCCAGTCTCTCCAATTCTGCTTGATTTGGTTTAGTATTGGTTCTACATTCAAGTCACTTTTAATAATAATAATGTTCTTCATTGTTAGGGCATACCAAATGGGTTAGTAGTTGTAAAATCTATAATCTTGTCTGCTTCTAATTCTATTGTATCATTATCTGCAAATGGTGTCACTAGGTCATCAGTGGTCAAAGTTCTGACAACATGTCTTGCTCCTGACTCCTGACCAACAATGGTCTCACCAACTCCAAACTCACCAGAGACAACAGATATCTCCAGTGTGTTATTCACAGCATCATACTCCTTGACTCTTGCCTCAGTGTTGGATGTTTGTCCAATAACAATTTCATTGAAGATAAATGAACCTCCTATTGATGATCCAATACCTGGTGGATTATTGAATTCAAGTTCAGGTGCAATGGTGTAACCACATCCTGCATTTGTGATACAGACATAAGTGACAATACCAGCATTGTTAACCACACCAGTAGCAGTTGCAGTTACAAATCCTGGTCCAGTTGCTCCTGTGTATCCAATTGAGATATCAACATTGTTAGTATATCCTGCACCTGGATTGGTAATAGTAATGAACTGTATAGAACCATGAGTGCATATTCCAGTGGTTGCTGCAGCACCTAATCCTCCTCCACCAGTGAACTTGACCATAGGGGCAACTGTATATCCACAACCAGCGTTGGTTAAGCATACAGATACCACCTTACCATCACCAAATCCCTTACAACCAACATATTGGTCTGAGATAGATACCACACCCTGTGCTGTCACACCACCATCTGGGGCAGAACTGAAACCAACACTAGGTGGTGCTGTATATCCTCTACCCATATTGGTAATGTAAACTCTCTGAACTGCACCACTTGTACATAGACCAGCAGTTCCAGTTGCAGTTTCACCTGTGCCAACTAATCCAAGAGTTTGGATATAACCAATTTGTTCAATCTCATCATCAATAGTGTCAACACCTGTATCCAGAACTTCATCCTCATATCTGAAGAGTTCACATCTCAACTGATAGACATAGTTCTTTTGAAGTTGATAGAATGGTTGCTCATGTTCTACATACTTGATCTCAAACAACCTATCACCAAGAGGGAAATAAATTAGATCTCCTTCTTTTGGTCTATCTGCTAACTCAATGTGTGGAAGATTCTTTATGAGGGGGGTAATGTAACCTTCATATCTTTCTCTTGACACAATCAAAGTCAGGTCATCCTTCTCCATGATGCCAAATTTTGACAGCAGAGTTCCCTGACCACCATATCCCTCATAGTTATCCACATATGCTTCAATAGGGAAAGCACTAGTGAACTCAGACTGAATAACCTCTTTAATTACAGTGTTCTTTTTGAGATACTTTCTTGGTATATAAAATATCTCAACGCCATACATCTTCAGTTGTTCATTGACCAGACTCTGAATCAGATTCTGCTCACTAGTGCTACTGTTGAGGAAAAATGGATTGAGCATGGAATCAACCTATCATATCTAATGGTGGAAGTTCATAGGTGCTCAGCATCTT
>MDTA01162320.1_pt1 | contig 13544 bp, 25 predicted proteins | sample 811151 | NCBI WGS metagenome assembly MDTA01 (sample SAMN05326648, study PRJNA326480) | marine metagenome | isolation source: seawater | place: Indian Ocean: South | collected 2010 | reverse complement strand
TGGTATGGTCTGGTGGTTAGGATGATTCCAGGCACGTCCGAAATGACTGTGGTTAGGTGGAACAAGGACAACAATAACACATTATCAATCAGAAAAAAGGACTTAACTGTAGTCAATGAAAGTCGGTGATTTGGTGAAAAATAATCTTGAAGCAGCCTTCGCCATCTCAGTGGCTATACTGATACCAATTTTTGCAATACTGATTGGCCTTGCACTAGGGGCAGTGGTTGTATGACACTTAAAGTCGGTGATTTAGTAAAGGACAACCATCCGAGTTGGGCGGGTGCTGAAAGAATTGGCGTGATTGTCGGTCGGACAAAATCAGCACTGCACAACAAGTCATTCAAAGTCCTGTGGCGCAACGGCACCATCGGAAATAATGTTTGGGATTATGACTTAAAAATCATAAAAAGCTCTTGACTTTCAATAGTTTATCTGCTATACTATGTGAGTAGAAACAATCAAGAAAGGTTATTTTTCTATGGCTGGCAAAGCAAGAATGAGATTTATCGCGAGGTCGAATCGACTTCGTTTTGAGCGTGACAGTGGACACTATGCAGGTGCTAACCTTTACGGTGTCGAATGCATTTACTGTCACGAGTATTTCCCCAATGTAAAGAAGCCAGAGTTTGGCGGCCATGTGTGCAGGGGCTGCAAATGAGGCATCGACTTGTTGAGGTTAAGTGGGATACCAACGATGACCTTGGTATTTGGCATGACCCGCTAGACATCGGCCTGCCAGAAATCGTGACTGTGCCTGACCACATTGACGAGAATGATATAAGCGATTACCTTTCAGACAGGTGGGGCTACTGCCACTTTGGTTGGAAGTTTGTAAAGGAGAGCGAATAATGTTTTATGGACCCTACACAAAACAAGAGTTTTATTCTGATGTATTAAAAGAATGGACCAACCCAGAAAACAAGACACATGGCGATGTTGTGTGTTCTTTGTTGAAAGGCAAATATAGTTGGGAAAGTCTCAAATCCCATTACACAAAAAACCCGTACATTGATGCTGAGCGTGGCCTATACGACTACCATTGCCAATTCGACGGGACAGCTGAAATTTACAGGCACGCTGACCGCGATGTGGCAAGAGATATTTTGTCGAGAATTGGCAGGTCAAATCCGGCCATGCAGAACAAGGTAACAGGTGCCATTAGGGCAATGAGAGCAAATGGGATTCATCTTTCACCGAAGACCAACAAGCCTGAAGTTGACTTCGCTTCACTGAGGAGCTGTAAATGAGAACAGTACAACAAATGGTTGAGACTTACACGGAAATGAGAAGCCGGAGTGCTTTTGATAGTATGTATCAAGAGGCCATGTGGCAGTACATTGACATGGCCAAAGGCGGAGACGGAGGAGATCTCGGCTTTACCCGCGATGGAGAAACGACCTGTCGAGGCATCAACTATCAGGGATACCCAGACGAGTTTTTTCAGCAGGTTTGTCTGAAAATGGGATGGCTCGGTTGACTATGGCTCAGATGATTGGGGATATTTTCTTGCTCTTGTGCATCATCTGTGCAGCCGTAGTGTTCATCATAGCAAACGTAAGATATTTACCAGAGGATAAAGAAGATGAATGAGGAGCCCTGGCGTCCAAAACCAGGCGCATTAGTGCAGATTTGGGACCACTCAGCAGAAAAAGAGCCCGCGGAGCTGCCGATCGTCGGCCATGGCGAAGTGGGCTATGTCGTCAGACGCTCATCAATGGAGCTGACGCCAGACGGCCCAATTTTTGAGGTTATTTGCTTTGGTGAAAGTGAAACGACAAGACATCATGTTTGGCATGGCTGGCTAAGAGAGATAAATAAGACTTCTGATATTAAAAAAATAAATGATGCATAATTTCTCCGCGTTGGCAGCCACCCTTGTAAGACCAACGCGGAGCTTCATTCTTGTGCGCTCTTAGCTCAGTTGGATAGAGCAACGGCCTTCTAAGCCGTTGGTCGGAGGTTCGAGTCCTCCAGGGCGTGCTGCTTATGGCATGTGCGATGCCTTCCCGCGAGTGGGTAAATCAAGGGGCTACGTAGCCTTGAAAGCACTGGTGAGTTTTCTATGGGGGTTCTCACTGAAACAAAAAAAACCCCTCGTTTATCCCGTGGGGGACATAGACCAGATTGGTGGTGGGTAAGACTCAATCGAGCAGTAAGCCATCAGGTGGTTGCGTAAGCGTGGGAGTGATTCCCAGGGTAGGCTATGTCCAGTTGTGAGAAGTTGGGAACTCGCGACATTTTTTGTAAAAAAAAGGAGAAAAGAATGGTAGTTTCAGCAATAATTCTTGGAATTGTGACGACATTGTTGCTTATTGCGGTCGCGGGTTAATCCCCGTCCCGCCCTCGCGCGATTTTTTTTCAATTCGCGGTATTTTTTTCTTGACCTAGCGGTCAAGATAGGCTATAATGGTAACACAAACAATCGAGAAAGGTAAAAAATGTTGGACTTTGTTGCAACCGTCGCTGCAATCGCTATGGGACTCTGGGTAGGTCAGATGTTAATCGACCGCTCTGGAAGGCGTTAGAGTGACACAAAAAAAATACAATCACGCATTTACGATTAGTTGGTCGTTCAACAGCGACTACTCAAAAGAAGAGTGGGAAGATAGGATCGACACACAGGAAGGGATCATGGAAGCCTGCGCCCACTTGTTTAAGCGCATCAATCAGGTAATGAAAGACCGTGAGGTTGATGCCTTTGATCTCTGGGATTCATACGAAAACCACTAGGGGGAAAAATGCCTGGTAAAACAAAGTTGTTGCTGCTAATAATTGCCTTTGCCTTGCAGGGCTGTCCACTTGAGGATCAGGGTTGCGAAAAAAAAGTTATGCAGTGCGAAGATGATATAGAAATGTTTTGCGATAAAAACGATTCAGGGTGCGGTGAAGTTTGCCAGTATTACACCTACGAATATTGTTATGAAGTTTGCAAGGGAGAAAAAAATGATCTTTGAAGGTATGAATTGTGGCTTCCGCACGATGACGCGCGAATATATCGAGCGAATGACGCGAGACGAACTCGTCGAATGGCTGGAGTTTCGAGGCACGGCGTGTTATGATGATGAACCAACAAGTCTGCTGCGCGATTGTGCGTTGGACGATTACGACTGCGAGGCAATGTAATGAAAAAAGGCGATCTAGTCAAGCCACTAAATAGCTGTGGTGGGGAGCCAGGACAAATTCGATGCGAGACAGCGATCGTCGTCGAGTCTCGACAAAATGGTCCATTCACCCCAGAGAATACATGGTGGATGAAAGCGTGGTGTCCATGTGGCACAATCGAGGATTATTCATGGCACTTTGAAAAGCTTGGGGAGGTCGAGCCAGAACTGGCTTACAGCGCGGATCCGATGTAGGCTCGACACCTACAATGTGGGATAAAACTATTTGCAATTCGCCGCTATTTTTTTCTTGACTCTGAGGGTTAAATCGGTTACAATATATATATTGAACAATCGAGGAGCGCCCGAAACATGAATCGACTTCACGTAGTGAGAGAACATAGCCGACAAGATCCGATACTTCATTTCCATTGCCGACACGGTTGCGTCGATGCGTGGGGCAATCGAGTCAGGGACTATGCTTGCCCTTGGCACCATGATGATGGTAGTGCTAAGGATATGAGCTTACCACGTCACGAGCGCGACCTTCCGAGGGTCAAATAAATCGACATGGGGGGGTCATTTTTTTATTGACTTTCCCATGATTTTTTGATAGTATATATATACACAGAATGAGAAAGGGCTTTTTGCCATGACAGAATCTACACGTTGGTATTACAGACTCGGCAATCAAGGCGGTCACGAATTTCTTTGGACGGGCGCCGTCACGGTTTCAGAGAAGATCTCCAAGGCGGAAGCGCGGCGCGTTGTTGCGAAGCACTGCCGCGTCGAGAGGCTGCCTGCTCGCACGATTGTTGTTAGTGACAGGGAACTCGCGAAGCGTAAGTGGTCCGAGGCTAAGATTCGACAGGCGACCAACAAGAACTCGCGTCCGACACCCGTCGCGGTGGCACCAAAGGCATTCGAGGACGTTGGACCGTCGATGGACGAAATCCAAGCAATGCTCAAGAAACATGGTCTTGCGTGATGCGCGTTTGGAGAACCTTAAAGGGTAGGCTCGCCCTAACCTACCCGCACACGGTCTTTTGTGGTCGTGCGGACAAATGGGGATTGAGTTATAGGCGGTACAACCTGCGAGTGAGTGAGGACACAACAACACCTTACAGTATCTTGCACGTTGGACCATATGAGTTTTTTATTCGACCGCAATCGGTCATCCTTTAATCGGAGCGTTTAACAATGAACAACACCACAACCTATCCAGTCGTATCCGTACCTTTCAAGGGCGGGTTTTACATGTGCGTCGCAGGCTCGAAGCGTGCCAATGTACTTGAGCGAGCCAATCGCGCTTGGGTCATGGGCTACGATGAGCTTTGCGCCGATCTTTACACCGAAGCGTTGCAGTCTCCAGGCTGCGCGTTCGAGGCTCGTGAGAACAGCCGCCGCGACTAGATAGAAGCATCAAACTTTTTTCTAAAACAGGTCATTTTTTTATTGACTTTCCCTAGTAGTTGGGGTATAATATATACATATTGAGAATCGAGGTGGGCTTGATTTTCAGTCTAACACGCCCTCGCGGGCATCTTGTCTCGAAAGGACAAACATTATGAAGCGCGTACAAAGCAACATCATCAACATCGGTTTCACCATCATGAATCAGAAGCAGGAGGTCAAGGACGGTCAAGGTCGCCTAAAGGCTACGAAGCAATCAAAGCAGGGTGTCGAACTTAATCAGGCTGTCGTCAACGGCTCCAGCGCGGGATGCACCTTCCGCACCATTAACGGCGCTCAGAAGTCCGCGCAGATCAACCTCGACAACGAGGCTCTGCGCGACCTGCTCACCGCTGTCAACGAGATTCTCGCTGTCACGGATGGTGAATAATATGTTTATTCAACGCGAGCGCGGTCGCCTTCGCGACATCTCCCATATTGCAATGAGGGCGGCAAACCGCCCTCGACACAAGAAGTTTGTCAATCGCCCCATTCGACTATCCGAGGAGCTAAAATAATATGTTTGTTCAATCAAAGGCGGGAACGTCATTCACTGAGAGATCGGGCGTTGCTATTAAGCAGCGACGCGGAAACCAAGAAACCCTAGTCCAGTGGTCGAACGGCGACCAGCGCTGGGTGCCTACTGCAGACCTTGCTGGTGAGATTCGTCTCATCGGCGATAAGAGCGAGGAGTACCACAATGGCTAAACGCTCCAAGGTAAGCAGAGCATGGTCCAAAACAAAAAAGAAAGGGTGATGCACTGCCCCCTAGGGGGGGCTAACGCCTAAGAAAAAAAGCTCTTTTGTCGAAAAAAAGACAAATTTGCTTTATACGGTGTGCAAAAAAGAGCTGGACGTGTGTTAGTTTTATTACATACACGAGTTGCACACCTTCTGTCAACGTAAGTTTATTAACGGTGGTTCGATGTATATGTCGTGTGATGATCTTTGGGACGTGGCGCAATACCTCAATACGGGCGTATTGAAGTGGAGCGACGCATTGATTGACCTTTACTGGTCGTGTACGTTGTTGGCGTGACCATGTTAATTTACTAACGGTGACACCAGCACCTTGCAGAGTAGGGCAAGGTAAGGTAAAGACCTACATGGTGCGACACGTAGTCGGATGTAGGCAGTTGTAGGTGCAGCACGCACGGGCGTGTGGGGTTGGCGCCCACAGGTAGGATAAGGTGGTCGAGTGTAGGTCCGAGGTTCACACCAGCTGCCTACCTCCTACAAACTCCTACCTGTGGGCGGATGTAGGTAAGCCGTGAATTTTCACGGTCACGGAATGAAAATCGAGTCGATCGACATGGCTCTGCTAAGTATGCAGAATCATTGAGGAATAAAAAAAGCCTTGTTTTTTGCAAAAAAATCGGTATAATATAAACATAATCGAGTTGAGGGATTCGCCCTCAGCCCGGTGTTTAACCGCGCCCACGGGCGCATGATGAAAGGTCCATCACATGGCACTTCGTAAAGTACAATCCAATATCGTCAATATCGCTTTCCAAATCGCCACGGAAGACGGCAAAGCCGGCGTTGAGCTGTCTCAGTCCATCGTCAACGGTAAAAGCGCGGGCGTGACCTTCCGCACCGTTAACGGGGCGCGTAAGAGCGCTCAGATCAATCTTGACCTTGCCGCACTGCGCGACCTTCAGAGCGCGTTGGCTGAGGTAGTACAAGGTGAGGAGGGGTAAGCCCTCCACCTACACCATCCCACAGTGTAGGTAAAAAAAACACATTGTAGGTGCAACGCCTACACCACCCTACCCTGCCGCACAGTGTCGGCAAATTGAATACCCTGTCTCACGTTTGCCCACCTTGTGAGACAGGGTATTTTTTTATCCTACTTATCCCACATCCCCCGACACCTCCCACATTGTGCGCGAGTGTAAGAAAAAAAATACATTAACACACAATGTAGTAGAACGTAGGTGACTCGACCACAGTGTAGGTGTATGTGTTTCAGTGTATACAAATGTAAAGAGATATATTTAAATGTATTTAAATGTAAGACAGTGTAGGCAAAGGTGGGACTACCCCCCCCACCCCCCTACATGGTAGCCGAATGTAAGTCTTAGACCTACATGTAGGGAAATGTGCGCGGCCTAATACACGCGCAACACCGCGAGAAAATTTCCAGATTTTAGGAATTCCTACTATACGTAACTAATTAACTATAGGAAAGGAGACCCCCCCATGAAAATTTCGAAAAAATATTTACAAGATTTGATAAAAGAAGAAATTGAAAAGCTTTTAACTGAAAGGCCAGGCGCAAGAAGACGGAAGACCTTTAGAAGCCAAGATGAATACGATGAATGGTTGTCCAACGTAGGGAGTGGAGGACCCTTGCCCGAGAAAGATCGGAAAGTCGCTAGAGGTCGCACGGGGCGAAGCTATCAAGACACCAAAGATTACTATAAAAGGGTTCAAGATAAATACCCTGATGGGTATGAAGCGCCCCGAGGTCCGCAAAAAGGCGCCGATGGAAAAAGAAAAATGAGCCGGACGGCTCAGCAGAAGCTAGCAGCTGCAAACGCGAAGAAGAGGGCCGCAGCAGCAAACAAGGGCGGATCCACGCTCGGAAAACTGGCTCGCGCTGCAGGGAAAGTCGCCGGGCCCTTGGGTGCAGCTGCTAGTGCACTAGACCCTTCAACAACTGCTGCCACTCAGAGCGGAGGCCTTACGATCGATCAGATTCAGCAAGCTTATAAGGAAATTTCCCGACCTGCAGCGGCCAGGATTGCGCAATTTACCAAGTTTCGAGACAGTCAGGGTTGGAAAGGCGCCGGCACAGGAGTGCCCAGGCCCGGTGTTGTGAACGCCCTCCTCGGTCCGCGCGGTAAAAAGATCATGAGCGCGATGAGAAAAATGCAGAAGGGCCGGTTGTATGGCTGCGATAAGTGCAAAGGCGTAGATCCGCTAACGTTAGCGCAAGAAAAGGAGATATCATGAAAATTTCGAAAAAACATTTACAAGATTTAATAAAAGAAGAGTTGCTTAAGCTACTAATTGAAGATGCAGCTAGTGATGCATTCGATGAGATGGAAGACGATGCAGACGATATGGACAGTAACGACAATGACTTCCAAACCGTGCAGAAGAAGGGCGAAACATGGAGCAAGGCGCGCCAAAAGAATGGAACGTATACAATCGACCTTCTAGATAAAGACGGAAAGGTGATTAGTACTGGTTCAGGCAAGACTCTTGAAAAAGCCAAGGCTGCAGCTAGAAAAAATAGAAAATGAAAATAACAAAGAGATACCTTCAGAGAATCATCAAAGAAGAGATACAAAGCCTCTTAAGTGAGCGCTCCCCCCTTACAAAGCGCAGAGAAAAGAAAAAACCAGCAGAATGGAAAAAACTTCATGCTGCATGTAAGCTTTGCGCGCTTGAATATGCAACTAATAATAAGATGAATGCTCAGTTTGCAACAAGGCGCGCCGACGCCGACCTCAAGAAGGCTAAGAAGTGGGGTAGTTGGGGTTTTGATAAGATGCTAGATAAATACAAAAAACTCAATGCAGCCTGCATGAAGAAACAGGGCTTCTAATTTTTAAAACAAAGGACTTAATAATGTGCATAATATGTGTAGACTTAGAGAAAGGTAAGCTTACCCCATGGGAAGCTAGTCGAAATCGGACCGAAATGATAGAAAATCTTGATGCGGATCACCTAGAAGTACTAGATAATAAGATTCGTAAATCCCTAATCGATTATTTAAACGCCCTATCAGCTGAAAACGCGAGGGCAGCATCATGAAGGGCGGCTGCGGGGGAGACGTAAAGCTAAGGCTGCGCATCGTTAAACTCCCTCCTGAGGCCCGGGATCTGGCTAATAAGCTAGAAGATACCCTTTCCAGCATGGTAAGCGATACTGTACAAGCCATGGTTGGGGTTGATAACGACCTAGAGAACTTTGAAATCACTGTGCAGGAAGAAGTAATGCGCCAACTTAGGGCTCTTGGGGTTTTTTGATTGCGCGTTTATCGAATAAGGAGGTTTCTTAAATGAAGTTTAAATATTTTTTTCTATTTCTCCTGGTAATGATTGGGTGCGCCGTTGAAAAACAAACTAAAAGGCAAGCGGAACTTGTTGTTACTTATAACGACAAAGTTGTTCATCGAGCCTCCCCTGTATATTCAAACTTAGATAAATTAGATAAAGAGTTAAGATCCAACAAAACAAAGCGTATCATCTTTGGTGCTTATTGGTGCCCACCTTGCAAAAACCTTTATAAAGCAATCGAACAGGGGGGGTGGATGGATGATGTTGTCATTTTGGACTTAGAGCAACCTTGGGTTGCTGAGTTGTATGTTTCCACTGGAATCAACACCGTTCCTGCGATGATTGTGCTCGATTCTAAAAATGATCCTGTTGCCATACAGCAGGGTGCTAGCAACATAATAATGTATTTGGTCATAAACGTGCCTTAAACTTGCAATTTTGGGCTTTTAAGGACTAATTAACGTATAAGAACTGCTGTTTGTGGAAAAAAATAGCGAAAAAAATCGCGCGCTGTCGCGGGGGATGAAAATGAAGATCAAACAAGCTACCCTTTCAAGGTTAATTAAGGAAGAATTTAAAAAAATACTGGCGGAAGGGCCGAAGATGGGCATGCGCGGTGGGCGAACGTTTGAGAGTTATCGGACAGTTTTAAAAAAAGCCAAACAACACGCAGAGGCTCAGGGCGACAACAAACAAGCAGTAGATATTCAAAACATGTATGATTATTTTGTAGAAAAAGGATGGATCTAACAAATGAAGATTAGTAAAAAATATTTGCGTAAAATTATTCTCGAAGAGGCGGCTGCTGTAAACGAGATCGATTCCGGGGTGATGACTGCCCAAGAGGGGGCTGAAATTATTGATGCGATGCTTGAAGCATTGGAGCAGCACAATGATTTGTTAGAAAAAGACCCCAGTTTTCCCGTTCAAGAGGGGTTTAAGCAAACCCTAGCATCCATTAGGTCGGTTGCAAAGCAAACAGGGGCTGAAGGTGACGAAGAAAGGGATCGTCATTACCCAGATGGTACTGGCGATGGTGTTGGTGGTGGAGCAGTTAAGCCGTCTACTATTCATGACCTTGATATTCCAAAAATGTCTAGAATGTTAAGCGAGGGGTGGAAAGCAGTCAAAAACGAAATAGAGCAAACAAAAGCGGCATACGAATCATTTATGAAGTGGGAACAACAAGATTTTGCTAAGGCTAACCAACAGGTTGAAAATGTGAAAAAAGCTTATGAAAGAGTCGACTCAGTCATTGCTATGATCGCAAGGCAGGCAGGAGTTGCCGGCGCGAAGCCTGCAGATAAGGTAAAGGGTGGTGCTGGTGTAATGGGGAATCCTATGGACTCAAAGTCGACGGTACCAAAAGTACCTGATGTGACCCTGCAAGAGAGAAAAATCACAAAAGCACTTAAAAAATTAAATAAAATTATTGAAAAGCGCAATAAAAAGCGCAAATAATGACCTCATGCTTCGTATAAGTAAAAAATACCTAGCGCGCCTAATCAAGGAAGAGTTTTCTCAAGTTATCTTAGAAAAAGACCCAACCATCTCCAAATCTCAACCTGCAGGCGACAGCAAGCTACAAAAGATGGTCACAGCCGGAGTTGCTAGTTGGCTGCAGGGTAACGCGGGATCTCTTGCTGCTGCCGCAGAAGCAGCACAGGCTTATGAACCAGGACGCGAAGATCCCACTACATATGGAGATTCTTTGAGGTCTCGAAGAGCGGGGCCAGAAGATTCGAAGAAAAAATCTCAAGCAACAGGGAAGAACAGCGGCTTATGGTTAAGCAAGTGGATGAAAAATTGGCGCCCGGCGCCGGTGCGCACACCATTTGGCCTAATATCCGTAAAAAATAAAGATATTAGCGCGATTATAGATACTTCTCTTGAAGGTGATGCGATTGCTGCTCCTCTTTATGGTTTCAATATCGATGCATCACTGGAGTTGTTAGTTAAAAGCCCATCAGGGCAGACTAAAGTACCTATTAATATAAAAAATGTTACGATTGAATTGGGATTTGACAGAGAAAACTTGCCCAAGATCTCTGGAAGATTCAGCAAGACTAAAAATTTTGAAGAAAAAAGCGTAACTCATGATGTTGGTTTGAATTTTGAATTAAAAAATCTTAATTTTGGAGGAGGTGTCACCACAACAAAAGGAGAAAACCAGCCAAATAAAAAAACTAGATACGCCAATATTGGAAGCAAGATAGGAAAAAACGATATAACCTTGACTGCATCCGGAAACAGCCTAAAAGATTGGTCAACTTCTATCTCTATTGGCAATCCAGACAGTTCTATTTCCTTCACAGGTGCTGTAAATCCGGGTGAAGTCAGCTCTCAGGCTAATGCCGACCTTCCCGATGCCTTGCGAGGGGCTCCTCGTAAGAGAAAATTCAATAACTTAAGTTTAGGTGCACAATATACTCGCAGATTCGAGTGAAAAAGGCTTGTTTTTAGTATTTACTTCTAATTTCTAACTATTTATTTTATATATTTGTTTAAAAATTAGGCCACAAGGACAAAAACATGAAAATTTCAAAAAATTTCTTAAAAAAAATCATTCAAGAAGAGGTCAAAAAAGCCATTTTGGCCAAAATTGATGAAAATTATGACCCAAAGGGCACAGTTAGCGGCGAAAAAGAAGAACTAATGGGCCTTGATGCCTACAGATCCAGAAAAAACCCAGAAGTACCTTCCGGAGAGACCACTTTAAGTGAAAAATACGCTGAATTCTACTTTCAAGAAGGTGACAGAGTGAGGAATCGAGACAGATCACCCGAAAATCATATCCTAACGGCCGCAGAAATGATAGCTCAAGGGTCATTGCCCCCAGAACACAAGATAAAAGTACCGGCCGAGACCGTCGGAGCTGAAAAGAACGAACCAGATGTAGAGATATCAGTAGTTGAAGTTATTTCTCATTTTGTTAACAGTTATCCTGACCTGCCGCTTTCCGATGCGGTGAAAAACATACCACAAAATGGAAGAACCTTTGGAGTCTCATCATGAAGAAGAAAAAAAACACCCTAAAGTCAATAGTAGAGCAGGAAATTAGGAAAATTTTACTTAAAGAGCTATTTCGTGGTGAACCTGAAGATACAAAAGCTCTTAATTTGTCTTATGTCGGGCCCTTTGAGAAACATTCCTGGCTAGGTATGAGAGAGATCACCAATCGAGACCTTTTTGTGGCAATTATGAGAATAGAAGATGCAATAAACGACCTAAATCAAACAAATGCAGCCCGACATGCACAACATGACCTAGAAGATAAAGAAATAGGCTACAAACCGGCTCCACCGGCGGTGCCTGCCGCTCCAAAGAAGCCAGAAGCCGAGGTTTAACCAAAGTGTCTGAATATTTAATCGAACAAGAGAATGTTTTAATAAGATATGTACACGAAGAGCAAAATCGCACGGGGAAAAAGTTACATCATTTCTTTTTTAGCCCTGGAAAGGTCTTAAAGGATGATGGATGGGCAGTCCCCAAGGGTCAATTGGCTGCAGTACAAAAAAAGTCACAGGAAATAGACTCAAAAGTTTTGGATTTCCTAAGAAACAACGAATACGAAAACCAACTTCGGGTTGGAGGCGGGTATTCGCTCGATAACTTAGAGATCCGCAGATTTTTAAAAGATGCCGAACGATATCGTAATATTACGAAAACAGATGCTGCCCTTTGGGCAAAATTCAACGAAAATGTAAAACAATTTAACAAAGAAAGAAAATATCTGGAAAAAGGCTCAAAAAGGTTTGAAAAATTACCTTCGATAAAAGCAATAATAGACATAGCAAGAATATATAATTATTGGTCGGCCAGCGATTCTCCACATTGGCGCGATACGGGCCCTCACCCAAACCGCAGTTGGCAAAAGCCTCTGCAAGTAGACATGCCCAGTGGAGGCTCGTTGGAGGATAAGGCCAAAGAGGGACAAGGGGCCGGGTTTAATTATTATTTAAGAAAATATGTAAATAGTAGGACCCAACAAGGATCAGGAGCAACCGAGATACAGCCTGGGCCGAGACAGATTGCAGTGCCGGCGGTACTAGATCGGCCACCGCGCAGCATGGTGTATGAGAAATCAGTAACACCATACCTTGCTATGCCCTCAATCTCGGGAGCTAGGAAGGATAAGAACAACTCGGGCGGCTTCCTGATGTGTGGTGAGTTTTTGTCTCTCCCTTCGGGATTATGGAGAGGATCACCCGCTAGGTTAAGACTTGCTCCTTGGGGGTTGGAAGGTGTGAGGCGAATCAGCGCAAGAGGGGATACATTTGCCTATCAGAGTGAAAACAAAAAGTGGGTATTTTTCTTAGATGTATCAGGCGCACAATCGCACCTAAGATCCACCGGTAAGGTAGAAGCAGTGCTTGTTTATCTGCGGCGCGGTCAGGATTTGTTTCGAGTCGATAATATGACCAGCAGCCGGATAAGGATAGACCAAGAAAAACTAAAGGCGGCTTTCCAAAAGCAAATCGATGAAATTGAACAATTCGACCGGGATTGGAACAGCTGGAAAAAACAGAATGGTCTTCTGAGTTCAATTGAAATATTCCAAAAACCACCGAAATGGGATAGCAAGAAAGCGAAAACGGCTTTTGAGGCTTTTGTAGCTAAAAACCAGCCCCAATTGGAAGGATGGTACGGAAAAAAAAGCGCTGCTTCACTGATCAGAAAATGGAGAGCGACAATAGACAGAAGTCTCGATATGAGAAGAGAAAATGAGATTGTCGAGTTTTACAAGGATGCCAAGGATGTGCGCAATAACAACGAATTTGCCTACGGCGCGGTGAGGGATTTTGACCATATCCGAAGTTTTCAATCCAGACTAAGGCGTATCTATATGAAATCTGAAAGTGAATTTAGAAAACTGAACATCAAGTACCCAGATGGGCCGCACGAAGGAATAAACTATGATTTAAACTACAAGGGTAAGAAAGTTTTTGGGACCGCGGTGAGCGGAAGGAAATCGCGT
>MDTA01146331.1_pt1 | contig 13544 bp, 16 predicted proteins | sample 811151 | NCBI WGS metagenome assembly MDTA01 (sample SAMN05326648, study PRJNA326480) | marine metagenome | isolation source: seawater | place: Indian Ocean: South | collected 2010 | reverse complement strand
TGCCTAAAATACTTCTAAGTCGAAGGATTATAAATCCTGCGATCATTCCCAATAGAATTATGTCCAAGTATCCAAAATTGCTACTCATAATTTGATAAATATACATTAATCATATATTTTTGTACCTGACAAATGAACCCATTTTTTTTACTATTTATCGGAATTCCAGCAATAGAGATATTTTTTTTAATAAAAGTAGGTACTAAAATCGGGGCATTGAGCACTATTGCGCTAATTTTTCTAACAGCGGTAATAGGAGTATACTTTGCTAAATTGCAAGGAATACAAACCATAAGAGCAGGTATAATTAATTTATATCAAAACAAAACTGCTATTTATGAATTACTTTCAGGTGCTTCAATTGCTATTGCAGCCTTTATGTTAATTATACCAGGATTTATAACTGATGCGTTTGGATTTTTTTTACTAATTCCTATAACAAGGAAAATCATATTGAACCCAATTCTTAAAAAGAAAACAAAGATATCAGAAACAGCAAATACTATCGATGGTGAAATAATAGACAAAAAAAAAGAAGATGAATTATAAGATTATAGGAAAATATATAAATGATTTAAAATTTCATATACCGAATCCAAAAACATTTTTCTTGTTATCAAAGAATATATCAAACTACAAAATAAATATTGATATAAAAAGTATTCAGGTGAAAGAAAGGATAATAGAAATTTTAATGACACTTTCACTAAACCCTGTTAAAAATGATTTTGAAATAATAGAAGCAAAAATAATTTTTTCAACATTGGTGGAACTCAATAATGAGAAGATAGATAAAAAAGAGATGGAAAAGATTATTCTAATTGATGTGCCAACTTCAATTTATCCAGAATTAAGAAAAATATTTGTCTCACTTTTTGAAAATTCTGGATTTAAAGATATTAAAATAAATGAGGCTGTTGACTTTGAAAATCTTTACAATTCGAGAAAGGTTCAGTAAAAATTTTTTTTTAAATCTTTATTTAAAAACTCTTTATGTTTTTTCAACTCAGCTTCTGAAATCTTAACAACGTTTTTATTATAATTTTCTACTTTTTGATGATCTCTATTAATCGGATTATTAGAAAGATCAAATTTAGGCTCTTTTACGTCTAACAAATTTATATAAACTTCTCTTAGCAATTCACAGTCAAGTAAAGCATTGTGTTTGGTTCTTTTAGATAAATCGATATTAAATCTTTTACATAAAGCATCCAAAGAATTGGATGATCCTGGAAATTTATTTCTTGCGATATCTAATGAATCTATAATCAAATTTTTGTCTAGTTTATTTTTTCCTAATTTGCTTAACTCCCCATTTAAAAAACTCATATCGAATGGGGCGTTATGAATAATAATTTTTTTTTTACTAATGAAATTTAGAAATTCATCTGCAATTGAATCGAACTTTTTTTCTTTTTTTAAAAACTCCTCAGAAAATCCGTGCACTTTAAACGCTTCTTCAGGCACACTGCGATTAGGATTTATTAGTTTATGGAATATTTTTCCAGTTGGAATTAAGTCCTTAGTTTCTATACAAGCAATTTCTACAATTTTATGACCCTCTTTAAAAGATAAACCAGTTGTTTCTGTATCTAAAAAGATTTCATCCATATTTAAAAGATTATACTTAATAAATCGTTTTTTAAAATATTTTTATTTTTTTCATTAACAACTACATAGTCACAATATTTTATTTTTTTATTATCTATAAGCTGTCTTTTATTAAGTATTTGAAATAGTTTTTTGTTTCCACCTTTAGAAATAAATCTTTTTATCCTTAAAGATTTTGCTGCCTTTATGAAGATAATGCAGTCAAACATTCTCATAAGTTTACTTTCTATTAGCAATGGTATTTCAAAGAATAGTAGTGGTTTTTTTTTATATTTTTTAACAAACCTTTTCATCTCACCCCTCACAAGAGTATGTATTATTTGCTCAAGTTTTCTTATATTAAGCCTATCCTCTAAAATTTTATCTCTTACTTTTTTTTTTAAATTAATAGTGTTTTCTAAACTAAATTTCTTTTTTACTTTATTCTTAAATTTATTACTTCTGTAAAATTTCTTAACAACATTATCGGCGCTGAAAAGAGGTCCTCTTTTGTATGATAAAAACTTACTAGCAGTTGTTTTTCCAGAAGCGAGTGAGCCTGTTATTCCAATTTTTTTCATTTTAATTTAGATAATAATAATTCAATTAATTTTTGATCTATTTCAGGGTTCACTTTATTCCATAAATAGAATGCTTTTTGCCCTTGATAAATAAACATTTCAAGTCCATTAAAGACTTTCGGTCCTTTATCTTTTAAAAATTTGAGAACATTGGTCTCGAGTGGGTTATAGATTGTATCAATATAAATTAAATTTTTTTTCGTATTTTCAAAATTAAAATCAAAATCTTGTCCGTTTTTAAGACCCAAACTAGTTGCATTTATTATTATATCGTAGTTTTTAATCTCGTTTTTTAGATTCTTCCAATCTAAAATGTTTAGATTTTTAAATTTTTGTTTTAAGAAAAAACATTTTTCAACTGTTCTATTGATAATTGAGATATCTTTAGCGCCTGACTTTTGTAAAGATAAAATTACAGATGGAGCAACACCGCCAGCTCCAATAACTAAAGTTTTTTTTTGGGGTATATTATCAACTTCCTTTAAATAAGCAGCTTGCAAACCATAAACATCTGTATTCTCCCCGACGATAGTTTCATTATCAAGGTAAATAGTATTTACTGAACCAGTTAATTCTGCATCATTTACAAGTTTATCTAAATGAGAAACTATTTTTTGCTTATATGGAAGCGTGATATTGATCCCGTATAAATCTTTATCTTTAATTTTCTTTACAATATTTGGCAAATCTGATTCGTTTGTTTCAATTATTGAATAATTTGCATCTATTTTATATTTTTCAAACCAGTAATTGTGAAGCACAGGTGATAAAGAATGTTTGATAGGATTTCCTATTATTCCAAATTTTTTTGTCATTTATTATATTGTTTAATATAGTTTATTATATCTTTTATTGGCAAACCCATTATTGAGTTATGGTCACCTTTGATGTACTCAAATAATTCTAAACCATCAGCCTCTACTTGATAAACACCATAAGCAAGTAAAATATCAGTATTTATTTTATTAAGATATTTGAGCAATTGTTCTTCTGAAAGTTTTTTCATTTTTAATTCAGAGGTATCACTGTGATTCCAAATCATTGCACCATTCTTTGATATACACACAGAACTTATAAGAAAGTGTTTGGAGTTATTAAGTTTTTTTAAAATTTCTAAAGCCTCGTCTCTTGATTTTGGTTTATTTATTAAATGATTATTAAGAGAAATTACGCTATCAGCACCTAGCACAAGTCTATCAGGATTTTTATTACTCACTTTTAAAGACTTTATTTCAGCAAGATTTTTTGAAATTAATAAAGGATTTGCTCCTTCGGCTAGCAATGAATTCTTTACTTCGTCTTCATCCACATTTGAAACTATAACGTCACTTTTAATATTATGATCGTCTAAAATTTTTTTTCTTACTCCGCTCTTGGATGCTAAGATTATTTTCATTTATGTTTTTTAATTTCGATTATTTTTAGAATTGACGCAGCTGTTTCCTCTACTGATCTTCTGGTAACATCTATAATCGGCCAATTGTTTTTTTTAAATAATACTTTTGAGTCATTTATTTCTTTTTTAATATACTCAAGATCGGTATATTCTCTAAGCTTATGATCTTTCATTATGGCGACTCTATTTCTTCGTATATCTGCCAATCTTTCAGGATCTGCAACTAAACCTATAATACAAGCTTTTTTGTTTGAAGATAAATCTTTTGGTATTTTTTGATCTAAAACTAAAGGTATATTAATTGTTTTGTATCCTCGATTGGCTAAATATATTGACGTGGGTGTTTTGCTAGTTCTACTAACACCTAGTAAAATTACATCAGCATTATTGATATCGTCTACTTTTTTTCCATCGTCGTGTGACATAGTAAACTGAATAGCTTCAATTCTTTTATAGTAGTCATCATCAAGGACATGTTGAGCGCTAGGTTTGTGGATTGCTTTTTGGTTTAAAAGTTTAGAAAAGCTGAGTATTAAATTCCCAAGTATACCAAAACAGGGAACATTATTCTTCTCACTTTGGCTGGATATATATTTTGCTAATTTGGTTTCAACTATAGTGTATAAAATAAGAGAGCTATTAAGACTGTTACACTCTTTTATGATTTTATCGATTTGTTGTTCGGTTCTCACAAAAGCGAATTCCTTTTTTTCGTAATCAAAATTGGCAAATTGTGATTTAAGGGATAAGAATATTCTATCTAAGGTTTCCCCAGTAGAGTCAGACACAAGATATACATTGTATTTTTCGTTCATAAATTTGTTAATAACTAAATAATAACCAAACGTTTTCCACCTCTTTAAAACAGCGGAAAAAGAAAACTAACATTAATCAACAAAAATTAAACATTTTGTTCATTGTTTATAATCTTGTTTTACTAATGTTTATAAGATTTATAAAGTAAGTAAATAGTCAGTTTTTTAAAAAAAATATTAACTTATCTATGTATAAAATATGTATAAAAAGTTATATGAGCAATAAACAAATCCTACTAGTTAAACAAGTTTTATAAAAACTATTATTATATAATGAGTAATCTTAAAGAAATTTTACTAAACAAAAAAATTTGTAAATCGGTTTGGTTTATGAGACAAGCTGGTAGGTACTTACCAGAATTTAGAAAAATTAGATCTAATAATTCAAATTTTGTCAAACTTTGTTTAAACAGCGAATTGAGTTCTGAAATAACACTTCAGCCAATAAAAAGGTTCGATTTGGACTCCGCCATAATCTTTTCAGATATTTTAATGGTTCCATATGCCCTTGGACAAGAAGTTAATTTTATAAAAGAAAGAGGTCCTAAGCTTAGTGAATTTGATCAAAAAACATTTTTTAATAATACTGAGAAAACTTTTTCTAATAAATTAAAACCAGTTTATAAGGCTATTGAGATAACAAGAAGAAGGCTTAATAAGAAAAAATCTTTAATATCATTTATTGGAGCTCCTTGGACATTATTGATTTATATGTTTGATATTAAAATAGATAATGAAGTCAATTTAATTAAATTAAACAATAAAAAAAATCAATTAGAGGAAGTAATAAACGAATTGATTAAATATTTATGTCTTCACATCCAAAACCAAATAAATGCTGGTGCTGATGTTATCCAAATATTTGACTCCTGGGCAGGATTAATCCCAGTAAAAAACTTAAATAACTATTGCTATTTACCTAATGCTAGAATTATAGAATTTTGTAAAAAAAAGGGTATACCAAACATTTGCTTTCCAAAAGGATTAAATAAAAATTACAAAGATTTTAATAAATTAGTAAAGCCAAGTGGAATAAATTTAGATCCATTAATTGATCCTTCTTGGGCAAAGGAAAATTTGAAAGACGTCGTGTTACAAGGTGGATTAAATCCAAATATTTTATTAAAGTCTGAATATGAGATGTTTAAAGAAGCGACGAAATATGTTCAGACTTTAAAAGATATTCCCTATATATTTAACTTAGGTCACGGTTTACTTCCTGAAACAGATCCTGATAAGGTAGATAAATTGGTAAAATTTTATAGGAATTTTTAATGAACAAAGACCACCCTGAAGTGAAATTTGGTAAAACAGGTATATTAATTATCAATCTAGGAACACCCGACTCAACAAATTGGTGGGATATAAGAAAATATCTTAAGGAGTTCTTGTCTGATAGAAGAGTAATAGAGGTTAACCCAATAATTTGGCAAATTATATTAAATTTCTTCATACTTACGTTTAGACCTGCAAAAACCGCACATGCATATAAAAAAATTTGGAGAAATGAAACTAACGAATCCCCGTTGTTATTTTTTACAAAAAACCAAACAATTAAGCTTAATAGTAAAATTGGAAACGAGAAAATAATAGTTAACTTTGCAATGAGATATGGAAATCCAAGCATTAAATCTAGACTAAACGAACTAAAAGAAAAAGGTTGTGAAAATATAATTATTTTACCGTTGTACCCTCAATATGCTGCAGCTACAACAGCTACGGTCTGTGATGAAGTGTACAGATCTTTAATGAAAATGAGATGGCAACCAAGTCTTCAAATAATACCTCACTATGAAAGCGAACCACTTTACATAAATGCTTTGGTAAATAGTATTGAGAAAAAAATTAAAGAAATAGATTGGAAACCCGATTTAATAATTTCATCTTATCATGGAATTCCAAAATCATATTTTGATAAAGGAGACCCTTATCATTGTTATTGTCATAAAACTACAAGATTAATAAAAGAAAAGTTTAGCGAAATAGAAATTCAAACAACTTTTCAATCTAGATTTGGTCCACAAGAGTGGCTTACACCATATACTGATAAAACTTTGGAGAAATTACCAAGCAAGGGAATTAAAAATCTTCTCGTTATTTGTCCAGGCTTTGCCTCAGATTGTGTCGAAACATTGGAGGAAATTAATATTCAAGGTAGAGAAAGCTTCCTAGAAAAAGGTGGGAAGAATTTTGATTTAATACCTTGTTTAAATGATAATTCTGATCACATCCAATTATTTGAAAAATTAATAAGAAAATATCTATAGAATGAATTCATATTTATTATTCAAGTCATTACATTTAGTTGCTGTAATATCATGGATGGCAGGACTTTTATATTTACCGAGAATATTTGTTTATCATACAGAAGCGGATCATACATCGCAAAGAGAAGTCTTTAAAGTAATGGAAAGAAAGCTTTACAAGTATATAATGATGCCTGCAATGCTGCTTTCTTGGTTGTTTGGTATTTTGTTAATACATAATTTAGGTTTTTCAGTATTCTTGGAGCTTTGGATGCAAATCAAGACTCTGTCTGTTATTATTTTAACTTACTATCATTTTACTCTTGGAAAATATTTAAATGATTTTGCAATAGATAAAAACCAGAAAACCTCAAAATTTTTTAGAATATATAACGAAATACCAACCATAATACTAATAATAGTAATATTTGTCGTCATATTTAAACCCATATAATTAGGGGTTGAATTTTTTTAAAAAAGACCTATATTTTTAGTACATTTCTTACCCAATAACTATTTCATGAACTTACAAGAATTAAAGCAAAAAAACCCAGCAGAGCTTATTAACGAGGCTGAAAAATTAGGTATTGAAAATCCAAGCACTTTGAGAAAGCAAGAAATACTATTTGCGATTTTAAAGAAGTTAGCTGAAAAAAATGAACAAATAACAGCCACTGGTGTACTTGAAGTGCTACAGGATGGTTTCGGTTTTTTGCGAGCAATAGAGTCCAACTATTTACCAGGACCAGACGATATATATGTAAGCCCAAGTCAAATAAGAAAGTTTGGTCTAAGAACAGGGGACTCCGTAGAAGGGGAGATAAGAGGCCCAAAAGATGCAGAAAGATACTTTGCTCTTTTAAAAGTAAACAAGATTAATTTTGATGACCCAGATAAAGGAAGAAATAAAATTGCTTTTGATAACCTAACTCCACTTTACCCTAACGAGAGAATAAAGTTAGAAGTTGAAACAACAAAGGTTGAAAAAAAACCAGACAACACTGCAAGACTTATCGATCTAGTCAGCCCGATTGGTAAAGGGCAGAGATCTTTAATAGTTTCTCCTCCAAGGGCTGGAAAAACAATAATTCTTCAAAATATAGCACAATCTATTACTGCTAATCATCCGGAATGTTATTTAATGGTGCTATTAATAGACGAAAGACCGGAAGAGGTTACGGATATGCAGAGATCTGTAAAAGGAGAAGTTGTTGCTTCAACTTTTGATGAGCCAGCTTCAAGGCACGTTGCTGTTGCAGAAATGGTAATAGAAAAAGCTAAAAGATTGGTAGAGCACAAAAAAGACGTTGTAATACTGTTAGACTCTATTACTAGGTTGGGAAGAGCATATAACGCAGTCATTCCAAGTTCTGGAAAAGTTTTAACTGGGGGCGTTGATGCTAATGCATTACAAAGACCAAAAAGATTCTTTGGTGCTGCTCGAAATGTTGAAGAAGGTGGCTCTATGACAATTATATCGACCGCCTTAATTGATACTGGGAGCAGAATGGACGAAGTAATTTTTGAAGAATTTAAGGGAACGGGAAATTCAGAATTAATATTAGATAGAAAAGTTGCAGATAAAAGAATTTATCCTGCCTTAGACATTACAAGGTCCGGGACAAGGAGGGAAGAACTTTTATTTGAAAAAGATGAGTTATCTAAAATGAATGTTTTAAGAAGAATAATCAGCCCAATGGGCACAATGGATGGAATTGAGTTTTTGATTTCTAAGTTAAAAAATACAAAGAATAATTCTGACTTTTTTGACTCGATGAATAAGTCAGCAAATTAATTATTGTATAGTTTGATTTTTAAAGTTTATATCGTGGAGATAAAAACTAATAATATTTTCTAGAGTCTTTATTTTATCTTCTAGAGTTAAGGCTTCCAAAAGCTTTTGCTTTTCTTCATTAGTTACAGGAGATATCATAGATAAAGTGTTAATTCTTTGTATTTTATCTAGCTTTTCAAATTCTTTCCAATTTAATAATAAACCGTTCTTCCTAAAGAATAGCTTTGCTTTACTCATCAAATTTTCTGTATTTAATTCTATTGATTTACTTTCTAGATCTAGATTAAATTTATTATAATCTACTTTGAATTCTCTATATAGTTTTTCATTTTTAATTTCTTCAAGTACTTGAAACCTTGTTATGCCTGTCAAATTGATCAATAGCCTTCCATCTTTGATTTTTTGTAGGTTACTTATTTTACCTAGACACCCAACATTATAAACTTCCTGGCCCTCTCTTTTTAATTGTATCATACCCATTAATTTATCTTTGTCGTAACAATCATTGACAAGATCTAAGTATCTTTTCTCAAAAATGTTCAACGGTAGATTCGTTTTAGGAAAATATATAACACCGCTTAATGGAAAAATCGGAATAGTTTTAGGAAATGATTTCATAAATCCAATATATTAAAAATTTTAGATTACTGATAGCGACATTTTATTTGTATTGACCATTCTAAAGGCTATATATTATAATTTGACTTAATTTTGCGGGCATAGCTCAGTGGTAGAGCGTCTCGTTGCCAACGAGAAGGTCGAGGGTTCGAGCCCCTTTGCCCGCTCCATAATTTATATGAGTGATTTAGCAGATAAAAAATGTATTCCTTGTGAAGGAAATATTCCAGCATTTAACAAAGAGGATATTCATAAATATCTAAAAAAAGTCGATGGTTGGGATGTAAAGAAAAATGAGGATGATAGTTTTTATTTAATAAAAGAATTCTCATTTAAAAATTTCAAACATAGCCAAGACTTTGTAAATCAAATTGGAGATTTAGCAGAGCGAGAAAATCACCATCCTGATATCTCATTTGGTTGGGGTTATTGTAAAGTGAAAATCTTTACCCATGCAATTAAGGGATTAGCTGAGAGCGATTTCGTGTTAGCAGCCAAGATCGACAAAATATAATTAGTGGTTAAAATGTCTAATGTTAGTAAATACCATCTTAATTTTTGATTTATTTGCAAAATCAATCACCTCTTGATCTCTAATTGATCCTCCCGGTTGCACTATTATTTTCACACCTGCTTTAATTAAAGTTTTAACACCATCAGTAAAAGGGAAAAATGCATCTGAAGCAGCTATAGAATTTTTAATATTGACTGATTGAAAACTTTTTGCTTTTTGAATTGCTATCTTACAACTATCGAGCCTACTTGGTTGCCCAGCCCCGATTCCAATAGTCGATGAATTTTTACAAATAACTATCGCATTGGACTTTACATACTTACTAATGTTAAAAGCAAAAGCTATTTCAGACATCTCTCTTTTATTAGGTTTTAATTTAGTAACACATCTTATTTTTCTTTTATCTAATACTATATTGTCTTTGCTCTGAATTAAAAAAGAGCCATCAAAAGATTTTATAGAAATCTTATTTTTATATTTAAACTTCGATATATCGATAATTCTTAGATTTTTCTTTTTTTTTAAAATCTTTAAAGATTCCTTGTTAAAACCCTTTGCTAATACTACCTCAACAAAATTCTTAGACATAATTGTAGCGATTCTTTTGTTTATTCTGTATCCGCAAGCAATAATCCCCCCAAAAGAGCTTACTGGATCACACTCATATGCATTTTTAAAAGAAATTAATGGATCTTTATTCTCTGAAACTCCACAGGGGTTTGCGTGCTTAATTATTACAGTTCCCATTTTTTTCTTTAAAGACTTTAAAATTTCTAGAGCGGCAAAAATATCGTTATAGTTATTAAAACTCAATTGCTTGCCATGTATTTTTTCAAATCCAATATTTTGATCATTATAATCATTTATGTAAATTGAGCTATTCTGATGAGGATTTTCACCATATCTTAGTTTTTCGAGCTTTCTACCAAATATTGTTTTTCTTTCTGGGAATTCAATATTTAACTTTTCATTGAACCAGTTCGCAATCATAGAGTCATAGTAGGCAGTAAGACCAAAAGCTTTTGATGACATTATTTCCCTGAACCTAAGGCTAGTTTTACCGTTATTTTTTTCTATTTCTTCTATTAGTTTGGAGTAATCATTTTTATTAGTAATTATAGTCACGTTCTTAAAATTTTTCGCTGCCGCACGTACCATTGTAGGCCCTCCGATGTCTATACTGTCAATAATATTTTTTGGATTTTTGGAGACTTTTACCACTTTTTGAAAAGGGTAAAAGTTAACAACTATTAAATCTAAAGAAGGAAATCTATTTTTGTTCATCTCTTTTTTGTGAACTTTATTTAGTCTATCGTGTAGAATCCCAGCGTGTATTTTTGGATGCAGAGTTTTCACTCTTCCGTCGAGCATCTCCTTAAAACCAGTGTATTTTGATAACTCTGTACAATCGTAACCAAGTTTTTTAATTGACTTATAAGTTCCGCCTGAGCTTATAATTTTGATGTTATATTTTTTAAAAACTTTACATAATTTATGTATATTTTCTTTATCAGAAACAGAAATTAATGCATTTTTGATCCTTAATTTCATACTAAATTTTTTTCTTTATCTCCCAAGTAAAAGTTTTGTTTTTATTAACTAAATTACCAGCAACAGTTATGCAATAGTTATCTAATACTTTTTTTCCACCCATTAAGATGCTTTTTTCAATTTCTAATTCCTTGTTATCAATTGTAAAAATTAATGACTTACTTTTGGACAATTGTATCAAGGCACTGTTCCCGCTCATAGTTTTGACCGCTGAAAGGCTTGGATGCAAAAAAAACCTGAAAGCGTATCTTATTGGAATTCCATCACTTTTTTTTAAAATTTTATCTATTCCTGTTACTTTATTATTTGTTTTGTCTAAATAAATTTCTCTCTCATAAATTGTGCTAAAATCTTTTTCATAACCGTTATGAACGACAGAACACCCAATTAAACTTTTATCATTTTTTGAGTTAAAATTACTTGTTTTAAAAGTGCTATTGATGGAGTTTCCAAATACTTTATTTAAAAGTTTATTTATTTCAAATTTAGTTACCGAAGTATCATTAATTGTTAATGTAGATTGACTAGCTGTAAACTTGCTTATTAATTCAGCTTTTGGTGAAATATTTCTACCATACCCACAATTAGTTATGATTTTAATACCATCTAAGAAATATTCGAATGACATAGGACCTGATTGATAATTACTTGAAAAATTTTTGCTAGGTGGCTGTCCAACATCTACGAAGAGTGCCTGATTCTTGAATTTTGCGCTATATATTCCTCCAATTATTTCTTTTTTTTCTTTTTCCTTTTTTTTGTTTTCCAAAATATATTTTTCAAATTGATTTAAATCACCTTCTGTTGCACCGTTAAAAAGTGGAATTTTATTTTCTGGAGTCTTTATAAAATTTATACAATGAAGATTTTTTTCAATTATATTGTCTAAAAATTCTGGAGCATATTTTTGAGCATCCTTTATAGTTTCACCACACAATATAAGGTGTTTAGAAATAATTATAAGTTCGTTAGGATTTCTCGATAATGGAAAACCGTCTTTATCAAAATATGATTTTACGAATTTTTCTATTTCGTGAATAGCAACATTAAAGTTTTCTTCATAATCCTTAAACACTAGTCCTGAAAGAAGTAAAGCTGTGAACATTTCTACCCTCTTAATAGAATCTTTTTCAAATTTTAAATTTCTTTTGATGTGATTACATTGACTAATAATTATTCGAAAAAAATTTCTTTTGAATTCGAATGTTTTATTATTAATAATAATATCAATATTTAAGACCCAGCTAATAACCCTTAGACTTAGCACTGAGTTTTCCCAAATTTTTTCTTTATAATTTGAATATTTTAAAATCCACAGATCAATAATCTTTTGAATATTTTTACCATCTGTTTTCCTGTTAATTAAATTTAACCATAAAAAATTGTGATTTTGTTCAAGTTTTTTTTTATTCTTCTCTAACCAGAAATTGTTTGGATTAATTTCACTTATTTTAAATGATCTTTCTGCATATGGCGATATTATTGCTAATAAATAAGGATTGGGATTAAAAGACACTTGTGGCGTTATAATTGATATTAAAGACTTATTGTAATGATTTGTGGAAAAATAAATTTTCTTAAAAAATTTTAAAATATTAATTTGCAAAGCAACTAAATAAAAAAAGGCATTTTTAAAGCCGAGCATTAATCAATTTTTTCTAAGGATCTCAATATTTTTTTTTAAGTCACCTTTATTTTCTTTAAAGATAGTTGATCCTGACACAAGTATATTTGCTCCAGCTTTTTTAGCTAATACGCAATTTTCGAAGTTTATTCCACCGTCAATTTCAATGTCTACATTTAATTTTTTTTTACTAATTATTTCTTTTAAAGTTTTAGTTTTCTCTAAAACTTCTGGCATAAATTTTTGTCCCGCGAAACCAGGTTCAACACTCATTATGAGTACTAAGTCAATATCACTTAAATAATTTTCAATTAAATCAATTTTTGATTTTGGTTTTAAAGAGATACCTACCTTTTTATTCTCTTTTTTAATTAGTTCTATGGTCTTTGACGTATTGCCAGTGGCTTCCGGGTGAAAGGTAATGATATCAGCTCCGGCTGCAGCAAATTCTTTAATAAAATTATCAACTGGAGATATCATTAGATGTACATCAAAAATTTTTTTAGTTAATGGTCTTAGTTTTTTTATTACTTCGGGACCGATAGTTAAATTTGGAACAAAGTGACCATCCATTACGTCAATGTGTATATAGTCAGCTCCTGCTTTCTCCAATGAAACTACCTCACTACCAAGTTTGCTAAAATCAGCTGATAATATAGATGGAGATATTTTGATTGGGTTACTCATTCTTTACTTATATTTTAATCCAAAATATTGTCAAAAATTAAGGTTAATTAAACAGTTGATATAATTGTCTTGAAAAATCACTTTCTAATGGAAATGCTAGCATTCCCCAAACATCATAGCCTAATAT
>MDTA01154649.1_pt1 | contig 13546 bp, 17 predicted proteins | sample 811151 | NCBI WGS metagenome assembly MDTA01 (sample SAMN05326648, study PRJNA326480) | marine metagenome | isolation source: seawater | place: Indian Ocean: South | collected 2010 | reverse complement strand
TATGCAGCGCAAGAAATGCAGTTGCAACAAGTAATGGTAATGGCCAATCTCCTTTATACCATTGCCAAATACTTATGAAAGCCAGAATATATCCACAAATAAACAAACCTAAAGTCGGATTCCAAAAATTTGGGGGGTCAACATAATTTTTAATCTCCTTTTGCCAATTAAAGTTCTTAGGAGAAATATTTGTAACTATTTTGCTTTGGCTACTTACTTTAGTGATTGTTCATTTAAATCTATAAATAATATAACTAAATTTTTAGAGAATTTGTATCATTAGATTTAAAAATTTTTCACCTCCTTTAAATTAATTTAAAAATTTTTGGCTAGATTTAAAAAAACTATATTTTTATGTATCAAAATTATTATCAAAATAAAAAAAAATATTCAAATGGTCGGTGCTGAATTAAAATTTAAATAGTGCGGTCGTGGCGGAATTGGTAGACGCGCGAGTTTTAGGTACTCGTATCTTAGGGTGTGGGAGTTCAAGTCTCCCCGACCGCATCAATAACTTATAAGCATAGAATTTGGCTAAAACTTAAATATTTTTTCTTTTAAAATTTTCAATTAATAAAATTTCCATGATACTGATAAAAATAATTGGCACTATTTACTTAATTTTTGGCTTTTTATCTTTACTTTTAGCTTTAATTTTTATTGAATTAGGTAGACCCAGAGATTTAATTAAATCAGGCCTAATAATTCTGTTAGGGATATTTTTGATAATTCATCAAAATTCATTTAGCTTATCAATGACTTTCTTGCAAACTTTAAATGGTATCTTAATAAGTTTGTATATCTATGAAGATTTCTCATGTCGTTGGAATCAGCTTTTGGATAAAGAAAAGTTTGAGATTAAAAGTTTTAGTGGATTTATCAGTAATACCAAGATAATTGTTGATATTATTAATGGCGCATTTAAAAATATATTTACCCAAAATACACCAGAATTTTCATCTAAAAGTAATTCAAAAAAGAAAAAATGGGTTAGAGAAAATTCAAATAATTCTGAATTACTATCTAATCAATCGACGAAAAAGGAAGTTATATCAAATTCTAAAACAGCAAATTTTTCTAAAGAAGATATAATTAGTGATGTTAAAAATAAAAAACAAAGTTCTTTAATTGATAAAAAATAATCTATCCAAAAATAATATGGCTGATATCAAAAAAAATAATCAAATCCAAAATAAACCAAAATTTTCCTATAAAGATACTTTAAATCTTTTGCAAACGGAATTCTCTATGAGGGCAAATTCAATAAAAAGGGAACCAGAAATTCAGAAATTTTGGACAAAAAATAAAATTGATAAAAATTTAAGTTCTTCCAATAAAGGGGAAATCTTTACACTTCATGATGGTCCTCCATATGCAAATGGTGCTTTGCATATGGGACATGCCCTTAATAAAGTTTTAAAAGATATAATTAATAAGTACAAAATCTTAAAGGGATTTAAAGTACATTTTGTTCCAGGTTGGGACTGTCATGGATTACCTATAGAATTAAAAGTTTTACAAAATTTAAAAAGTGAAGAAAGAAAAAATTTAGACGTCGCTGGACTGAGAAAAAAAGCAGCAAAATATGCAAATAAGCAGGTTGATTTACAAAAGGAAGGTTTTAAAAGATGGGCTATTTGGGGTAATTGGGATAATCCATATCTGACTTTGAAAAAAGAATATGAATCAGCTCAAATTGAAGTGTTTGGGAAAATGTTTTTAAATGGCCACATATATAGAGGTTTAAAACCCGTTCATTGGAGTCCCAGTTCCAGAACAGCATTAGCTGAAGCAGAGTTGGAATATCCTGATGAACATTATTCAAAAAGTGTTTATGTATCTTTCAAGGTTTCATCTATCACAAAAAAAATTGAATCCAAGCTTTCAGAAATATTACTTAAAAATCCACTAATTAAAAAAGATAATAATATTTATATATTGATTTGGACAACTACTCCTTGGACTCTTCCTGCTAATGAAGCAGCTTCAGTGAATCCCAAAATTAATTATGTTATAGCCTCTGATTCAGAGTGTAATTTATTTATTTTTGCTAAAGATTTATTAAATCTATTAAAAAATAAACTTCAAAAAGAATTTATATTACTCTCAGAAATAAATGGATCAGATCTAGAAGGCATCAAATATAATCATCCGGTTAAAGAAAAGATTTGTAGCATTATTAAAGGGGGAGATTATATTACAACAGAATCTGGAACTGGAATTGTACATACTGCGCCAGGGCATGGATTAGATGACTTTAATGCAGGTTTAAAATATAAACTCCCTGTAAATTGTATTGTGGACGAAAAAGGAAATTTAAATAATGAAGCTGGTATTTTTAAAGGACTTAATGTGTTAAAGGATGCAAATAACCATATCATTGAATTTCTAGAAAATAGAAATTCACTAATATTTAAGGAAAATTATAAGCATCGTTATCCCTATGACTGGAGGACTAAAAAACCTACAATCTTTAGGGCAACTGAGCAATGGTTTGCTTCTGTTGATGGGTTTAGAGAATCTGCATTAGATTCTATTGAAAAGGTAGAATGGATGCCAAAGAGTGGGAAGAAAAGAATCCAATCTATGGTTATAGGTAGGGGGGATTGGTGTATCTCAAGGCAAAGATCTTGGGGGGTTCCAATACCAGTTTTTTATAAAAAAAATAGTAATGAAATTTTAATTAATCAAAAAACACTAAAACATATTCAAAAACTGTTTGAGGATCATGGAGCTGATATTTGGTGGAGTTGGGATGAGAAAAACTTATTACCCCCTGAATATTTAAGTGAATCAGAGTTATGGAAAAAAGGTTTGGATACTATGGATGTCTGGTTTGACTCTGGTTCAAGTTGGGCCGCAGTATGCTGCAAGAGAGAAGAAATGCAATATCCTGCGGATCTTTATTTAGAAGGTTCAGATCAACACAGAGGTTGGTTCCAGTCCTCACTTTTGACTTCAGTTGCAGTTAATAAAAGGGCACCATACAAAAAAGTACTTACTCATGGATTTGCCTTAGATGAAAATGGAAGAAAAATGAGTAAATCTCTAGGAAATGTTGTAGATCCTAATATAATTATTAATGGCGGACCTAATCAAAAAAATAATCCTGCTTATGGTGCAGATGTTTTAAGGTTATGGGTTAGTTCTGTTGACTATTCTGTTGATGTACCTATTGGAGCAAATATTTTAAAGCAATTAGCTGATGTCTATAGAAAAGTCAGAAATACAGCAAGATATTTATTAGGTAATTTGCATGATTATGATCCTTTAATTGAACAAATAGATATTGATAATTTACCTATCCTTGATAAATGGATGTTGCATAGATTAGCAGAAGTGACAGATCAGATAACTTCAGCATATGAAAATTATGAATTTTCAAAGTTTTTTCAAATTTTACAAAGTTTTTGTGTCGTAGATCTATCAAATTTTTATTTAGATATTGCTAAAGATAGATTATATGTAAGTGCTTCTTCTGAATATAGGAGAAGATCTTGTCAGTTTGTTCTTTCAAAAATAATCGAAAATTTAGCAGTCCTTATTTCACCAGTGCTATGTCATATGGCAGAAGATATATGGCAAAACTTACCTTATAAAGTTAAAGAAATATCAGTTTTCCAAAGAGGGTGGCCTGAAGTTCCTAGTGATTGGAACAACCTAGAGATTGCAGCAAATATTAATAATTTAAGAATGTTGAGAGTTGAAATCAATAAAGTAATTGAAGGTTGTAGGAATAAACAAAAAATTGGAGCAGCCCTTGAGTCTGAAATTATTTTCTTACCTAAAAATAATCAATTAAAAGAATCCCTTCATTGGCTTGAGATGGTTGGAAGTCCAGAAGTAGATATTTATAGTGATTGGTTAATTGTTTCTAATTTTAGAATTGTTGATAAATTATTAAATAATCCCTTATTAACTGAAATTAATGAGTTGGGTACAATACAAATTTCTAAAGCTAGGGGATTAAAATGTGATAGATGTTGGCATTATCAAGAAGGAACTATAAAAGGTTATCAAGATACAAATTTGTGTAAGAGATGTGCTGAGATAATCAAAAAATAATTTCATTAATTCCAATTTTCAATATTTAAAAATAATTCAATATCTTCAACATCCTTTAATACTGGATTTAATTCTTCCGAGATTGGAGCTTTAATAAGTTGACATTTTTTAAGAAAATAACTTTTGTTAATTACTTTATTTTCAAGATCAGGATCAATTGGGTGAGTTGTTGAGCTGCTAAATCCTCTGTATATGATAATTTCTAAATATTCTTTCTTTCTCTCGTTAATAACATAGCCTTTTAATCTTAAAATTTTATCAGGAACTCGCATACTTACTTGTTCTAATTTTTGTATTAATTTAAAATTCTCCATAATTAGAAAAATCAGAATTTCTACCTGTCCTTGGTAATTTGATAATTAACCATTGAAGCAAACCTATCATATAAATTAATAAAGAGAATAAACCGATGAATTTTGCAATTGGTTCACTAAAATCTGCTCCAAATAAGAAATTAAATAATCCATCAATGAATTGATATAAATTTTCTGAGGGCTCCATCCATTTTGTACAAATAGCGTTATTAATTGAATACATACAAGAAAAATCCTGAAAACTTTGAATTAAAAAACATACGCAAATAAAAGTTAATGCCCATCGCCAGGCTTTTGTAGTTGTGATAAGTGGATTTGATATTTTATAGCCATTTAATTCTCTATTAATATCACTCCATAACCAAACAGAGGTTGTCATAGTTAAAGTAGATAAATTTAAAACCAACAGTGAAAAATCTTCTTTTCCTATAAATAAAATAAGACTTATAAAAAATAAGATTGATACCTTCCAATAAATAGAAAACAACTTTATTATTACTTTATTTTTTTTATTTACAGACCATATCAAAATTGCTAAAGGTATTCCTACAATAAAGGTGGCAGATAGTTGAAATGAGACCCATATCAAAAATTCATTAATAGAAATCAAAATTTTTTCTTTTTAATATACATAAATATTAAACCTTATTAAACAATATATGTAATCTATATTTGTATGGTTATGAATAAATAAATATTTAAATAGCAACTTATAATAGTAATCTTTAAATGATTTAAAAATCAATATAAATAATAATGCGCCAACATGTAAATCCACTGAGTGATATTTATAAAAAGATAGAGCCAATTCCTTCTCTAAGTGAAATATTTAAGGATTCTGAAAAACCTCTTCATATTGATATTGGTTGTGGTTCTGGAAGTTTTTTGATTGATTTAGCATTAGAGCAAAAAAATTGGAATTATCTAGGTATTGAAATAAGAAAACAGTTGGTAATTAATGCCAAAGTAAAATCAAATAAAGAAAAGATTGATAATTTATTCTTTGCATTTGGTAATGCTGATATTATATTTGATTGTTTTTTAAATAAGTTTCCAATGAATTGCCTATTTAGTGTCTCTTTTAATTTTCCAGATCCTTGGTTTAAAAAAAAACATCATAAGAGAAGAGTAATTCAACCTGCATTGATAGATAAGATTTCAAAAATGATGGTATCAGGGGGATTTATTTTTATAAAAAGTGATGTTCAAGAACTTTTTGAACATATGGAATTTACACTAAATCAATCTAAGAATTTTGTTAAATCTAATTATCAAAACAATATGATATTTAATACTTATAATCCAAATAATTTATGTACCAATAGAGAAATTTACGTAATCAAAAAAAAACTTACAATTTATCAAAGCATCTTTCAAAAAATATAGTTTTGATACTTATTTTTGAATAAATTTTTCAACTAATTTTTGCATTTGAGCTGAGATATCCTCTACCAGAGTTTTATTTTCTGCTTCAACTAAAATTCTTAATAATGGTTCAGTTCCGCTATTTCGCGCAAAAATTCTGCATGGCTCTGTAATATTTTCTATTTTTTCTTTTATCAATTGATTAATATTATCCTCCAATAGATTTTTAAAATTTCGATTATTAGTAATTAATTCAATATTAGTAAGTTTTTGAGGAAAGGCTGTAAAACTAGTTTCTAACCAGTCTTTTAAAACTATATTTTTATTTTTACAAAATTTGACTATTTGAAGAGCAGTTAATATTCCGTCACCTGAATAATTATTAATATTTGAGAGAATATGCCCAGATTGTTCTCCTCCTAAATCCGCTTTTTGCTTAATTATTTCTTGATGTATGTACTTATCTCCTACTGATGTTCTTATTAAGGTGCCACCTATTTCATTCCAAGCATTTTCAAATCCTAAATTAGCCATAATTGTAGATATTAATAAATTATTAGTTAATTTTTTTTCTTTCATTAACTCCCTTCCCCATAAAAATAAAATGTGATCTCCATTAAGAATATTTCCTTCGGAGTCAACCCCAATAACACGATCAGCATCTCCATCGAAACTGAATCCAAAATCTGCATTACATTCTTTAATTGCTTTTTTTATTGGATGTAGATAAGTTGAGCCACAATTAACATTTATTTTTGCTCCATCAGCATTTTTATGAATAACGTAAACTTCTGCTCCTAATGCTTTAAAAACATCTTCTGCACAAGCTGTAGCAGACCCGTAGCAAGTATCCAGAATTATTTTTATCCCTTTTAAATTATTATTCCCAAGTGTGTCAATTAAACTTTGTTTATAGATTTTTAAATAATCAAATTTTTGAATATTATTTTTCTTTTTTTTTAATAAATCTTTCTCATTGATTCTATCTAGATAATTTTCTATTTCTTTTTCTTTCTCTATCTTTAATTTGGTACCATTCTCATCAAAAAATTTTATACCGTTGTATTCTGGTGGATTATGACTGGCTGAGATCATAATACCAGTGCAATTTTTAAGATGCTTAATTAAAAAAGGCACTGCGGGAGTTGGGCAAATACCAATATTAATTACTTTATGACCGGCAGCATTTAAGCCAATAGATAAGGCCTCTAATAATATATCTCCACTTAATCTTGTATCTCTGCCAATAATAACATTTTGATTTTTATCGCTTACTCTTGCAAATGCATAGCCAACCTTTTGTGCTAAGGAGTACGTTATTTCTCTATTAAAAATTCCTCTTATACCATCAGTACCAAATATCGATTGCATATTAGGATTATCTTTATAACTAAAATCTTTAAATTTTTAAATTTGTTTTATAGTAACAGTATTAGATATTTTTATCAATTTAATATTTAAATTTAAAATTTTATGGTCAAAATTTAACAATGATTAAATCTGAAAATACAAACTTACCAATTAATTTCTCTAAAAAAATATTTCTTATAGGTTTTCCTATATTCATTGCCTTTATTATATTTTTTAAAAATACTCTTTTTGAATCAACACTGATACTTAAAAGCTTTGGTAATTTATCGATGGACCCTGAAATAGCCTTTGCAAACAAAAAACCAACATATCTTGAATTTTATGCAGAATGGTGTGAAATTTGTAAAGAGATGGCTCCAGAAGTTTCTCAATTAAAGAAAGAATTTGATAATGAGATCAATTTTGTTTTTTTGAATGTTGATAATCCTAAGTGGGATAAATTTGTAAAAAGATTTAATGTTAATGGTATTCCACAAATAAATATTATTGATTCAAATTCGAATCTATTAGTTACACTTACGGGTCTGCAAGAAGACAATAATTTAAAAGAATCAATCAAATACTCAATAAAAAATGAAAAAAATATTAAAGAAAATTCTCTTACCTAAGATTTTTTATTACCAGTTAAGAGCTTTTGACACTACTGGAAAAATTTCTTTAAAGATACTTTTGCAATTTAAAGCAATTGTCTTATGTTCTTCTTGAGTTCCGTGGGCAGAGCGTAAGTTGATATAGTGTATCCAAGATCGACATGAACCTGTCATATAGATTCTTGTAGGGGTAGATAGAGGTAAAATAAATCTGGCACACTCTTTAGCAATCCCTGCTTCCAACATTTCTTCATACAAAATTGATGCTTTTTGAAAGTGCTCTGAAATTTGACTAATGAATTTGCTCTTAATATCTTTTGGTAAATCTGATATTGAATTTTGTCTATTTTTTATATCTTGTCTTCTAAGTTCAGGTATTGGGATTTCACCCAATTGGGAACTATCTGCATATCTCTGCGAAAATTCCTGAAATGTAAATGATCTATGTCTTAGTATTTGTGCTGCGATACCTCTATTAGTTTCTATTTGTAGTGTCATAAATGACTGTTCAAATACACTCCAATGTTCATGTTTAATACAATAGCTTAGTAGTCTAGAATAATCTTCATTGTCTTGGTTTTTTGGATTACTTACTCTGGCAATGTATGCCATTGTCTTTTCAGCGTCGGGTGTTACTGATAGTAGTTGAACATTACTCATATTAAATTTTCGCTAAGGTTACCTCCTCTTGTTGATTTTGATATTTACCTTTTCGATCATTGTATGTAGTAGCGCATGGATCTCCCTCGAAGAACAGTATTTGGCAAATCCCTTCATTAGCATAAATACGACAATCAGCCCCTGAGCTATTACTAAATTCAAGTGTGAGATGACCTTCCCAGCCTGCTTCTGCTGGGGTTGTATTAACTATTATCCCTAAACGAGCGTACGTACTTTTACCTAAACAGATAACCGTTATATTCTCTGGGACCTTCATTCTTTCTAAAGCTACGCCTAATCCATATGAATGAGCTGGGAGAATAAAATAATCACCATCTTTATCTTTATGTAAAGGAGTTTTTTCTAAATTATTAGGATTAAACTTCTTCGGATTCATTACTGTGCCAGGTACATGTCTAAAAATAAGAAATTCCTTTGATGAAAGTCTTAAATCATAACCATAGGATGAGCAGCCATAACTAAGAACAGCTTTTTTCTTTTGATCAGGATCTAAATGTCTAATTAGTTTATTTTGGAAAGGATTAAGCATGCCTTGCGAGGCTTGTTCAGTAATCCAAATGTCATTTTTGAGCATAATTTTTATGAACGAAGTTCAGTGACCTGGTCAGCCATTAATAAAAGTTTTTTGGGAATTTTTGTTCCTGTCAGAATTACATCTCCAGAAACAAATCTTTTCTCTAGAGTTGAGATTAAATCATATTCATCAATAATGCCCAAATCTACAGCTCGGAAAATCTCATCTAAAATTATTTGATCTTGCTCTCCTGATAATAATTGTTTTTTGCAAAATTCCCATAATTTAATAGTGGAATCTTTTATTAAATTCTTAAGGTTATCGTCATTTAATGTACTTTTTGAGTCATATTGATCATAAGAATTTGATGCTCTTATCCAAAAAAGATTCCCACAAAGGGTAACGGGATTTGATATTCCTTGTTTTACGCCTCCTTTGAGTAACTGAACGAGCAGTACTTTCTTACCGAAGGCAGCATTTCGAATGCAGTCTCTAATAATATTCGAATAACTCCCTCTATATGAGGACTGATAAATATGTATTTGACCGTTTTGATTTATTCTTTTGAGGTTATTAGTATTTTTTGATTGGACATTTATATTAAGCAAATTATTTGTGTTACTTGATAAGTTTGTTGATCCACTAACAACCATTATTTAACAGCTTTAAACTAAACAACTATATTAAGTATAGATTGATTTTTCGTGCACTGCATATAGTGTAATTTTACTTAAAAAAATAAAAATTCAAATTAAATCCTAAAATAGTTACTGTTGATACAAGTTTTTTTTAGCGACCTCTCTAACTTTTTTATATTCAGGAATTCTATGGTTCATACTACTAGTGGCTTTAGTCGCCTCACTTCACAATCAAGTGGTCAAAAAGTAACTAATTCAGTTGGAGAAAGATTCCCTATAAATAAAACTTTAATGGAAGTTTTTAAAGGACTTGATGGAGCAAATACTGAAGTAGTTGAAAGGTCTAAAACTATATTCTTCCCTGGTGATCCTGCAGAAAGAGTTTATCTTATTAGAAGAGGAGCTGTTCGTTTATCTAGAGTTTATGAAACAGGAGATGAGGTTACTGTGGCTTTACTAAGAGAGAATAGTTTATTTGGCGTCTTATCTCTTCTAACAGGTCATAGATCTGATCGTTTTTATCATTCTATTGCTTTCACTAAGGTAGAAATGATTACTGCTCCTGCAAATTCGGTTTTGAGAGCAATTGAGGCCGATGCTTCAGTAGGACTTTTACTGTTACAGGGCTTATCAAGTAGAATCTTACAAACAGAAACAATGATTGAAACACTTACTCATAGGGATATGTCCTCAAGATTAGTAAGTTTTTTAATGGTTCTATGTAGAGATTTTGGAGTTGCAGGAGAAAAGGGAATTACGATTGATCTAAAACTTTCACATCAAGCCATTGCTGAAGCTATAGGTTCAACAAGAGTAACGATTACAAGACTTTTATCTGATTTAAGGGATTCCGGGCTATTAAATATAGATAGAAAAAAAATTACAGTATTTGATCCAATAGCTCTTGCTAAAAGATTTAATTGATTCATTGATTATTTTAATTAATATACATTTAGTTAGATAAAAATTTGTGTCTGGTTGGCTTTTAATTATTTTCTTACTTATATTAGGAGGCTTAATTTCCTCATTTGGCGATTTATTAGGCACAAAAATTGGCAAGGCTAGATTTAGTATTTTTAAATTAAGACCTAAAAAGACAGCCACATTAATAACTATTATCACTGGAAGCCTTATAAGTGCATCATCTTTGTCATTAATGCTAATGGTTAATAGTCAATTAAGAGTAGGGCTTTTTCGACTGGGCGATCTTCAGAGAAAATTACAAGAAAGTAGAAAACTTTTATTATCTTTGAAATCTGAAAGAGAAATATTAGAAAGTAAAATAATTAAGAAAGAAAAAGAGTTTACTAATCTTGAAAGGAATATCATTGCCCTAAGAAGTGGCAGAGTTGTAATAAGTAGTGGTCAATCAATATTTATTTCTGAGATCAATACAGATAAAAAAATTGATATAGACTTGCAAATAGAGAACATTATCAAGAATGCAAATAGATTAACTCAAAAGAAAGTTATTCCAGATATTAGAGAACCAAGAAATATTTTATTATTGCGAAAAAATCATATTGATGAATTGAAGAGAACTATTAGTAATGGTGGAAATTGGGTAATTAATATTAAGTCAGTAGGCAATGTTTTAAAAGGAGAAAATTATGTATATGCTTTTCCTGAGGTAATTGAAAATAAAATAATTGTTTTAAAAGATGAAATAATATCAAAAACTTCATTGATAAAAAAAGATAACAATATCACTGGTGTAAGAAATAAAATTAATCTATTATTAGCATCATCTCTTGCAGAAGCTAAAAGAAGAGGGTCTCTGGTTAATGAAATAAAGTTAAAAAGTGATTCAGTTAAAAAATTACAATTTTTTTTAATGAGAAACAGGGGATTTGATTTTGAATTTGAAGCTGTTTCTCTAAGAGAAAGTAAAACTGCTGAACCAGTAATTGTAGAGTTAAAAGTTTCTAAACTCCTTAAATGACAAAATATATATCAATTGATCCGGGTAGATGTAAATGTGGTCTGATTTTTGCAGACTTTGATTCTAAAAAGATTTTGAATGCATTTGTAATTGAAAGTCACTTATTAGTAAAAAATATAAAAAATATAAGTGAAAAACATGAAAAAATTAAAGTCATAATAGGTAACGGGACAACAAGCCAAGAACATATAAAATCTTTAAGTTTTTTAGGTAAAGATCTTACTGTTGTGGGAGAGAAATTTACAACTTTAAGAGCGAAGGAAAGATATTTTGAAATTTATCCAATAAAGGGGTGGCAAAGATTTTTACCAAGGGATGTTTTCCTTTTTAATATTAACTTAGATGCTATATCTGCATTAATAATATTGGAGGATTATTTAAATATAAAGTTTACTCTCAGCTTTGATACTAAATTTAGAACTTTGATGAAATAGTAAATTTATAGTTACTGCCTGTTTCTAATTCATAATCTTTTCTTATTAAAAATCTTAACAATGAATCCTCTATCAAAGCTCTTCCAAGCGGGGGAGTCACAAATAACCTCCCTTTACTAAAAGACCAAGTAAAAACCCATTGAAATTCACTGGCTTCTACTATTCCTCTCAATTCCTGTGTATTAAAATTACACTCTTTGATACTTATGTAAACAGTGGTTTGTGGTTTTGATTGCATAGATAATTTAGTTATGTGTATAGGAATTTAATTCGCTAATAAATGAGTTTTCATTATATTCATTTAATTTTTCTAATGATTCTATAATTCTTGCAAATATCTTATCTAAGGTAAGTCTTTCTGATTTAGAAAAATCTCCTAATACGTGAGAGATGGTACTAGATTTTTTTTTATTATCAATCAAAGGTGGTGCGCCTATTCCTATTCTTATTCTTAAGAATTCTTTAGAATTTAAATGGTCTATTATACTTCTCAAACCATTATGCCCGCCAGAACTACCTTTTTTTCTTAGTCGTATTTTACCTAATGGTAAATCAATATCATCAACAATAATAATTAAATTATTTCTATCCACTTTGAACCAATCAATAATTGCCCTAACCGCCTCACCGCTATTATTCATAAAAGTCGTCGGCATAAAAATTCTATAAATTGTACTGTTTACAATAAATTCAGAATATTCGCACTTTAGCCTTTTCTTTAAGACTATTTTTGCAGAGTGCTTTTCAATAAATTTTTTAATAAGTAAAAAACCAATATTGTGTCTGTTATTAGTGTATTTTTTTCCAGGATTACCTAATCCAATTATAAATTTCTCTTGTAACTTACTCATAAATTTATAAATCTATTTCAAGGTTAATAAAAATAGATGAGTTAATCTACTAGTAAATATCAAATATCAGGTTTATATATTATTTAGAGCTAATATTTAATTTCCATTCCAATCAACAGAGAAACCTTGTAATAGTAATGATTGATTATAGATTTGAAGTAGTATTACAAGGAAAATTAAGAGGAAAATACCAATAACTGTCATAATAGGCACAGCCCCCCATCCAGGAACTACTTTCCCTTGTCCTGAATTACCAATAGCTTTTAATAGACTTCCTAAGGCAGTTTTTTGTCCCATAGTAAAAATTTCCTAAATACAATATTATTTCGTTATTGTATTAGATGTTTAACGTAAATTGTTTACAAACTTATCAAAATTGATGCAAAGTTTATCATCTACTGTTGATCCAGCTGTCTCTATCGGTATAACTTTATTCATAGTCCTTCTTGGATTAACTGCTTTTGGGTTCTTGAAAGCCTTCGGGCCTAAATCTGCAAAGCTTTCTGATCCGTGGGATTCTCATGATGATTGAATCGAAGAAATTATTTAACAAATCTTAAAAGTATTTCAAAATTTGCCAAAATTAAACAATTTCAACCTATTTCACTTCAATTAAATATAAATTTAATAAAATAAAACCTGACGTTAGTAATTTCCATGCTTGCTTTAAAAATCTCTGTTTACACAATTGTTTTCTTTTTTGTAGGAATATTTTTATTTGGTTTCCTTGCAAGTGACCCTACAAGAACTCCAAACAGAAAAGACTTAGAAAGTCCTCAAG
>MDTA01041970.1_pt1 | contig 13547 bp, 12 predicted proteins | sample 811151 | NCBI WGS metagenome assembly MDTA01 (sample SAMN05326648, study PRJNA326480) | marine metagenome | isolation source: seawater | place: Indian Ocean: South | collected 2010 | reverse complement strand
ACTCCATTTCGATATGCCTTATCTGCAAGTTGATAGCTTGCAAGAACATTAACTTCCCAACTTAAATTTGGACTTATTTCTACTGCAGGATCATTCGCAATGTTTGCCAAATGAATTATTGAATCAATTCCATCCATAGGAACACAATCAATATTTCTTATATCTTCTTTAATTTTCGTTAGACAGGGATGATCTTCTAAATTTTCCCCAAACCAATTTGTATCTAAACTTACAACCTTGTGACCATCTTCTAATAATTTTGGAATAAGAACCGAACCTTTATATCCAGATCCGCCAGTTACAAGAATATTCATAAATTTTTTTTATAGTCACGATGCAACTAATATACTAAATCATAATTTTCTCTTTAAAACAGTCTTTAATTTTAATTAAATTTTTTAATTGAAATCTTTACTAAGCATTGACTCCTGTTAAATAAGATACTCTAATTAAATTAATTAATATCCCAGTTAATATAGGAATCATCATTAAAATTTCAATTGGCTTAGGGATTAAAAATAATTTTCCGATATATTTAAAAAAATATACAATATTTATTGTAAAAATATATGAAAATATAAAAGAATAGCCTCTCAAATGTACCGCAGAACTTTGCTGAAATAACAAGCAAAACAAAAGAAATGACCAAGCTATTGGCATAAATATCCATTTTGCTTTATTACTATTCTTTAAAAAAATTACTAGCCCAATAATTGAAACTAAAGATAGTAAGACCAAACTCGCTATAGAAATAGAGCAATTAAATAAACTTATATTTCTTTCAAGATTAGATAAACCATTTAAATTATTATTATTAAAGCAAACACTAAACCTATTACCTCCTAAGAACTGAAAAGCTGCAATTATTCCCCCATGATGTATATTACTATAGCTATCAATTCCAATCCTATAGAGTGCCGAACTGCCTGAATTCTCAATATTCATTATCCTCAATATAAAAGCTTGAAAAGTATAAAAAATCAGGGGGAGCCCACAGAAAAATGAATATAAATAAAATCCTTTTTTATCTTTAAGTGTATTTGGTAAATAGAGATAAGAAAAATCTTTTTCTAATATATTTCCTAAAGAAATATTAATTAACTTTATAATAAAACTGAACATCAGTAGAAAAAAGATCCACATCCAGTGCATGAATCCAGCTAATAAAACAAAAAATAATCCAAGATATTTTTTGGTATGAATAAATGAAACTACACCTAACAAATAAAATAATAAAAACCATACTTCATTCCAAGGGGCGAGCATCATTTTGTAAGCCCATGGGGATGCTATAAATAAAGAGAATAAAGTTGTCCCATAAAATATTGATTCAAATTTAGATCTTATTTCCAAGACATATAAGCCTATTTCAGCGGTTAAAATGCCTACTATCGAAATTAAAAAAAAATCTAAAAAACTTCCAAAATCAAGTAGTTGAAAATTTGATATGAATTTATAGCAAAAAGCATGAAAAAGATATCCTAATATAGATACAAGATAGATATTACCAAGATTACTCTCTAAATATTCTCTGACTTCCTGAACATTATTCCAAGAAGTAATCCCAATAAATGAAAGAGAGGGATTTTCAAAAATATTTTCAATAGCATTTAATACTCTTTCATAATGATATGGTCTCCATTTTATACCTAAAGGAGAGTAATTTTGCATGAAAAAATAAAAAATAATAGTTATAAAAATATAGAAAATTATTCTAAAAGTAAGGGGTGGAATATTTTTTAAACTTTGGTTTAACTTTTCATTTTTGATTCTTTTTATATACATTTTTCAAAGTAAGTAAATTAATAAAATCGATTTAATTTAGTCATGAATTATTTGCGACTATTTGAAGTTAATATATTATATAGATACTATTTAATATTTTCTATCATTGATAATATATATGATCTCACATTAATTATTATCCCATATAAATGATTTTTTATGATGAAAGAATATAAAGCAGTTTTAAATTGGATTAGTAAAAAAAACAAATCTTCAAATCATATAATTGAAAAAATCAATTTAAAAACTACTCAAAATTGGATAATAAATTTTGATAATAATCGAATATGTCATGAAACAGGAGGGTTTTTTTCAATTGAAGGTATAAGAATAAATATTCTTAAAGAAAAATTATATAAATGGGACCAGCCAATAATAAATCAAAAAGAAATAGGGATCTTAGGTTTTTTAATTAAAGAGTTTAATAATCAAATTTACCTATTAATGCAAACAAAAATTGAGCCGGGAAATATAAATGGTGTTCAACTTTCACCAACTCTTCAAGCTACCAAAAGTAACTATAATGCTTTGCATAAAGGAAAGATTCCAGATTATTTAGAACATTTTATTAACCTTGAAAATGCGGATATTTTAAGCGATACTTTACAATCTGAACAAGGATCATTTTTTTTTAAAAAAAGAAATAGAAATCTCATATTAAGACTTAATAAAAATATATCTTTAAAAGATGGTTATGAATGGATTTCTTTAGAAGTTTTTAAAAGGCTTTTAATGATTGATAATATTATTAACATGGATTCCCGTTCTGTTCTTTCGCAATTAAATTTTCTACAAATAAGTGGAGAATTAAAATTTAATAATAAATTTAATTGTGATGAGGATTTAATATATACATCTTTATTCGGAATAGGGAAACCTAAATATTCTCTTGAAGATATAATTGATTTTATTAAATTTTTTAGGAATAAATATAAAATTTCTATTAGTAAAATCAGCTTAAATAAAATGAGTGGTTGGCAGTTTACAAATAAAGAAATTAAGAGGAACGATAATAAATTCTTTAAGGTTATTGGAATTTCAGCCAATATCCCCAATAGAGAAAAGGAATATTGGCAACAACCAATGTTGCAAACTTATAGTACTGGTATTTGTACTTTAATTGGAAAGGTAATAAATAATATTTTTCATTTAATTGTGCAAGCCAAACTGGAGTGTGGAAATATAGAAATTGTTGAATTAGGTCCAACAATTCAGCTATTAGATGGATTAAATTTAAATAAAAAAAAAGATGAGATCTTTTGTTTAAATTATCAAGAAAACTCTAATCAAAAAAAAATTATATTTAGCAATTATCAATCAGATGAAGGAGGACGTTTTTATAAAGTTATTAATAAATATACTCTTATTCTTGCAGATAAATCTTTCAATGAAAAATTACCCGAAGGATTTATATGGATTACACTTAATCAACTATATGCATTAAATAAACTTGATGGTAATGTCAATATTTATCTTAGAACTTTTTTGTCAATGATATAAATTCATGAAAAACAAAAAAGAAACATTAAATATATGTATTTTAGGAATGTCTTCTATCGCAAATAGATCCGTAATTCCTGAACTTACTCTTATTCCAAACAAATTCAATTTAAAGGCTATTGGTTCATTAAAAAATAAAGATAAGATTCCTAATACATTTACTAATACGAAAATATATGATTCTTATCAAAAAGCAATTGAAGATAAAGATCTAGATGCTGTATACATTTCATTACCAAATGCTATTCATTATGAGTGGATTAAGAATTCATTAAATAATAATCTTCATGTAATTTGTGAAAAACCTTTTACTTGCGACTATGAACAAGCAAAAGAATTAATTAATCTTGCTAGAAATAAGAATTTGGTTTTGATGGAAACATTTCAATTTAGATTTCATAAACAGTTTGATTTTTTAAATACTTTTATATCAAATAAAATCTTAGGTGAATTAAGAAGTCTTCAAGTAAGTTTTTGCTTCCCAAAATTGGATGAAAATAATATACGTTATTCAAACTCTCTAGGAGGGGGGGCTTTATTAGATGCTGGTTGTTATGGAACAAAATTATCGCATTTACTTTTAGGTGATAATTTAAAAGTTGAAGGTGCAATTCTTAACCAATCAAAAGGATATGAAGTTGATATATGGGGAAGTGCCTTTTTAATTGATTTTGAGATGGGCGTATCTTCATATATTAATTTTGGTTTTGATAATTTTTATCAATGTAACCTTACATTACTTGGTGAAAAAGGAAAACTTACCACTAATAGAATTTTTACTGCACCAAAAGATTATTCCCCACAAATAGAATTAGATAATGAGTCGGGTAAACAAATAATAAATATAAATACTGACAACCAATTTTTAAATATGTTTTTATATTTTCACAAATTAATCTCAACAAATAATGTTCATTTACTTGCTAAAGAATATGAGGGAATATTAATCAATTCAAAATTAGTAAGCTCAATATTTAAGAAAGCGAAAATTAAATCTCTATAGATTGAATATTTTATTTAATGTATTTTGTATCGCTCCATTAACATAATTTAAATCTTCTAAATTGCATCCTAAATCGGTAAAGACTGGTAATCTGACTATACGTTTTGCGCAACTTTCGGTAATTGGTAAATCATTCTTTTTATATCCCAATTTTTTTCCCATTTTTGAAGAATGAAGTGGTGAATATCCTATATAAGCCGAAATAGAATAATCATTTTTAAGATTATTTATGAAATTGATTTTTTCTTTTTCCTTATTAAATAAAAAGAAATAAGCATGGTGATTATAGCTTTTTAAATATTTTTGATTTATTGAATTCAAAAATTTATCATATTTTTTCGAAATTTTTTTATAGCAATTAGTTATATTAGATCTACATTTTATGATATGTTTTTGATTCTCAATCTGACCATAAATAATCGCGGCTAATATATCACTCAATATATAACTTGAACCATAGTCAACCCAACTATATTTATTCTGCATTCCCGTTATAACTTTTCTTCTGTCAGTTCCTTTTTCTTGTACAATATATGCTCTTTTTATAAATTTTTTATTATTAACAACTAAAGCACCTCCTTCGCCACAACTTAAGTTTTTTGTCTCATGAAAACTAAAAGCTACTAAATCTGCTTGAGAACCAGACCATTCATCCGAATTAATTTTTGAACCAAAAGATTGTGCTGCATCGACCATTACAGATATTGAATATTTTTTCGCAATTTTGTTTATTTTTTTAATCTCGCAAGGTACCCCCGCATAATCAATTGGTATTATTAATTTTGTTTTTTTTGTGATTAATTTTTCAATTTTATTAGGATCTATATTTAATGTTAAAGGATTAATGTCACAAAATACTGGGATACCTCCAAAAAGCAATACAGAATTAGCTGTAGAACTAAAGGTATAAGAGGGAATAATTACTTCATCTCCAGGTTTAATACCTACAAGCATAGCTCCCATTTCTAAAGCTGCTGTACAAGAAGGGACTAAAAATGTTTCCCCTAAATTATATTGTGTCCGAATTAGTTTTATTACTTTTTCAGTCCAATATTTATTTCCACTATGATTACCCATACCATAAGCTTTTTTCATATACTCTAAAGATTTCTTAGATATGAATGGCTTATTAAATGGAATTTTTTTTTTCATTGAACTTAAAATAAAAATTAATAATAAACTTAAAGAATATATAAAAATAGATTATAAATTAACTATAAATGTATTTTTTATTAAATTATGTTTTATTATTTTAGATTTGACAAATTTACATTGTTTAAAAAAGTTTTCAATAATCAAAAACAAGAATTATTTTTGATTTTCTATTAGCTTAAGTAGGTATTCACCGTATTCACTCCCTAAGTAAGATTCCCCCAAATTAGTAAGTTGAGTATCAGAAATCAATCCTAACCTCCAAGCAACTTCTTCAGGACATCCTATTTTAAGTCCTTGGATATTCTCTAAGGCCTGAATAAAACCAGAGGCTTCGCTCATATTTTCATATGTTCCTGTATCTAACCAAGCTATACCTCTATTCATCACCTCAACTTCTAAGGAATTTTCTTTAAGGTATTGCAAATTAATATCGCTTATTTCATATTCACCTCTTTTGGATAATTTTACGTTCTCAGCTTTTTTAACTACAGAATTATCATAAAAATATAAACCTGTTATTGCATAATTAGACTTTGGTTTATTAGGTTTTTCCTCAATTCCAATAACTCTATTTCTTGGATCAAACTCGACCACACCAAATTGTTTTGGATTTTTAACTTTTTGCACAAAAATTTTTGCACCTAGATTTAACTTTTGATTTTCATTACTTATTAAGGGAATAAGTCTATTACCATAGAAAATATTATCTCCTAAAATTAAAGCTACTTGATCGTTACCTATAAATTCAGCCCCTACTAAAAAAGCATGCGCTACACCCATAGCTTTTTTTTGTTCCTTATAAAGTATTTTTACTCCTAAATGCGAACCATCCCCAAGTAAAGTTTTAAAAGTTTCTATTTCATTAGTATTAGTAATTATCAATATATCTCTTATCCCAGCCAGCATTAAAGTTGTTAAAGGATAAAAGATCATTGGCTTATTGTATATAGGTAAAAGTTGCTTGTTTATTGCCCTTGTAACTGGATAAAGTCTTTTACCTGTTCCACCTGCCAGAATAATTCCCTTACGATTCAAAGAAACTCCCTTTATCTTAATTAAAAATTATATATCAATTAATGAAAAAAATCTTTTAAGAAAAAATTTTCTAAGACTGAATTAATTAATAAATTTATTATTTATAGAAAACTATTAATTTAATTAAATTAAATTATTAAGAAAATTTTGTATAAGAAATTTATATTATTGGAGTTTTTTAGTATAATAATTAATTAATACCATAATTAAAATTTTCTAAATTTTATTTGAATGCCTTTTATATATCATGGCTTTAAATTAATTACAAATAATAGTTAAATTAAAAAATTTATTATGAAAAAAATTCTCGTAACAGGAGGATCAGGTTTTATAGGTGAGAATTTGATTAATAAGTTAATTAAAAATAATCAATATCAGATTTTTAATTTAGACAAATTATCATATGCAAGTATATGGAAATCTAAAATATCAAAAAAATTCGGAGATTTGTATACTCTCTTAAATATTGATTTAATAAATAATTTAGAAGTAAAAAAAGTAATAGATCAAATCAATCCTGATGTAGTTATACACATGGCGGCTGAAACCCATGTTGATAGATCTATCATTAATCCAATGAGTTTTTTAAATGCCAATATAGTTGGGACCTTTAATCTATTAGATGCGATAACAGCCAATTGGAAAAATAATTCTTCCTCTAAAAAAGAATTTAAATTTATACACATAAGTACCGATGAAGTTTTTGGATCATTAGATAATTCAGGTTTTTTTTCAGAAAAAACTCCATATAATCCAAGATCTCCTTATTCTGCATCCAAAGCTTCTAGTGATCATTTAGTTAATTCTTGGCATCATACTTATGATTTGCCAGTTATTATCACAAATTGCTCTAATAATTATGGTCCTTGCCAGCATTACGAAAAATTAATTCCTAAAATCATTTTGAATGGTACATTGGGTCATGAAATTCCATTGTATGGAGATGGCCAAAATATAAGAGATTGGATTTTTGTAGAGGATCATGTAAATGCTTTAATTACAATTATGAATAATGGAAAAATTGGAGAAAGATACTGTATTGGTGCAAATAATGAACTTACAAATAAAAGGATTACAGAAATTATTTGTTCAAAATTAGATAAAAAAATACCTAAAGCTAAACCTTACATTGAGCAGGTTGTCTTTGTAGAAGATCGATTAGGACATGACTTTCGCTATGCTTTAGACTCCTCCAAAATCAAATTTGATTTAGGGTGGCAAGCAGAAACATCATTTGACAAAGGGATTGAGAAAACCATTAATTGGTATCTTAAAAATCTTAATTATATAAAAACAATTTTTTCCTAATGAAAAACAAATTCTTTAAGATCATAACCATTTATAAAAGAATCTAATTAGTTCAAAGATCTTGAAAATGAAAATAAATTATATTTAATTGGCTAAATAAATTTTAAAATAGAGCTATGGTAAATAAAAACTAAAAATTGATTTAAATTTTTGAATTTGTTTTAGCAACTTTAAACAATTAATGAATAATTTAAAATTTGATTCCCATTTTTAGACCATAAGCAATTTCTTTTGCATTTATTAATTCACCAATATCATTAAAGTTAACAGCGTTAGTTAAATATAAATCAAGATATCTATTCTCATTATTAGAAACTCTCAAGGCTGATGTAAAGTTACTTTGTGCATGTTTTATTGCAGTGTTCCTTTCTAGAATAAAAGAGTAATTATCAAATATTTCGAAAATCAAACTAGAGCCAATAGCACTTGGATTCCCTGAAGCAGTCCATGCAATTTTTGGGGTTAAATTAAACTTAATTCTCTTAGATAATTTTCTCGTATTAACGTTTTCTATAAAGAGATAACCAGGCCATGAATCTCCCAAAAATCTCCCAAAGCTCATTCTAACTCCAGAAGTTATTGGAAATTTTTTATTTTGTTTAATTAATATAGCTTTACCTCCAAATCTTAGATGTTGTTGATTAGAACCTATATATGAGTTATAAAAATTACTTTTTGTATTTGGTTTTTTATTAGATCTACCAGTACTTATTTCAAAATTGAAATTTCTTGAAATACCCGCAGTTATTGTTGTCCATATGTCTAAATCTTTATCAATAGAAAAATCAAATAATACTTTGTTTGGTTGGACGAGTTCAGTATTAGTTACACTCAAACCCTCAAATGTTTTTTTATCTTCTAAATCTTTCGTCATATTAAGATCTAATGAAGTTGGCTTATAAACCAACCTAGTGCCAATAATTAAGTTATTATCACTGGGAATTGTTAGAATTCCAGTCGCAGGGGTTGACCCAAAACTATTGGATAAATAGCCTTGAAATGAAACTTTGGGATCAATTAGATAACTAAACCCTAAATCATAAATAATTGATTTTTTAAAAGTTAGGTTTTTATCAAAATAATTTTTACCACTAAATGGAATATATGCAGAACTATAAAAATGGAACCTCTTTGTTAACTCATTCAAAAAACCCAATCCAATTCCAGAATTTAATCCATAAAATGATCCTGAACTTTCTTCATGAAACTGTTTTTCTGGTAAAAAAGTTATCTTTGGGGAAAAACTGATACTTGTTTTTTCTGAAACTTTAATTGTATTTGGTAAAGCTATAGAACCTACTAAATTCATATTGTTAAATACATTTAAAGATTGATCAAAAATATTTGAAGAATTGCTTTCGCAACCAATACCATTACAACCTCCACTTTTTACAAACCATGATTCAAATGATGTATCTAAAGATGTTAAAAATTTATTGTTATTAAATATATTTAATCTCGAACCCAATCCTAAACTTACCCATTTATTTGCAGGCTGCTTTGATACATTATTAATCTCTCTGTAGAGAGGATCATCACTATGGGAGAAAAAACCCATTAACATCATTCTATTATTAATCCCATAACTACTAAAAACAGAATAATTTTGATTTGCTGTTCCCTCCTCTAAATCACTTTTATAAAAAGGAAATAATTGATCAGCGTAAATCATGAAGTCATTTTGATCCATTACAAATGCATTAGGCACTGCAAATCCTAAATAAAAAAATTCTTTTTTATCTATTACTTGATTTTCCACTGTAGTATTTTTCTGATATTCATTTTCAACAAAATCAATATTCGATTCATCAAAAGAAGAATCTGGATAGTACCTTTCCCACTCTATTTCTTTTGGATCATTAGTATCTTCTTTATATTTAGTTTTTTCCCATTTAATTTCTTGTGCTTTGTTTTTTATAAATGAACTAGAGGAAACTATAATTAATAGAAATATTAAATAGAATTTATTTACAGACTTTTTACTTACCATTTATTAAAGTGTTTTTTTACTCCTATTAAATACATTATTACCAATAATATAAGTGCTTTAATAAATAACCATTAATATTATGACAAATCGAATAGAACACATTATGGTCTATTTCTCCTAGGAATTATCCTATGAAAGGATATTTATAGAAAAAATAGATCAATCTATGAGATATGATAATAAATTATTAATTTTGAAAAAATAGTTTTTAATAATGATTTATATAATATTAGCTTCAATTTTTGCTGGAATTGGCTCTTATATACTTAGGAAAGGAGATTTAATTAATTTCATAAGTGGATTAATTCATCTCAATTTTTCTAATTTTAAATATTTTAATTATACAATTGCCGGAATTATTTTAAATTTAATAGCTATTTTTTTATGGCAATCAAGTTTTAAATCTAATCTCAATTTTTCAATTTCTTTAAGTATATATGAGTCGCTTACTTTAGTTACTGGAGTTATTATTTCATTGGTTTTGGAAAAGAATCATTTGGGATCAAATTTTTACTTTGGAACGTTTCTTATAATTTCAGGAATAATTATAATTTCAAAAAATATTATCAATTAACATTAATAAGAATAATAATTCTAATATGATTTTAATTTTAAAATTTAATTTAAAAAACAAATCTTATATTCATAGATTACTTTAAACTAAATGATCTATTTATAAAATTTACCATTTTTAAAAATATGAATAAAAAATTAAAAGAATACTATTGGATAGTTTTTTATAATTCAAAAGCTTTTTAAAATGAATATAGTTGATAATTGGTTTAATAATTACGAGGTTGCAGAAATATTTGCTAAAGAGAGGAATTGTAAATTAATTTCTAAGGGACCTATTCTTGTTAGACATTTTTTTGTGCAATTTTCCTCAAGGAATATTATCATTCCACCTTCTAGAGATTGAGGACTAAGAAAAGATACTTTAAATTCTGATCGACCAGTTAAAAAAATATTTATGATTTGTGCTCATAATCCCAAGGTAACTTACATAATAAATCATAATTATCCTCAACCCAAGAGATTGTTTGTTTTATTCCAGTATTTAAATCAATTTTGTCCCTCCAATTAAATTCATCTCTAATTGAAGAACTATCCAAAAGATAGCTCTGATCTTTACCTAACCTTTCATCAGTTACTTTAACAATTTGTTCAAATTCAACATTACAAAATGAACAAATTTTTTGCACTAATTTTTTAATACTAATTTCTTCTCTTGTTGATATATGCCAAGTTGAGCCAGGCTGACCTTCAACAAGAAGCTTCAAAGTTGCATCAACCACATCACTTATATGAATAAAAGATCGAATTGAACTTCCTCCTCCATGCAAATTCATTTTCTTACCAGAAAGGGCACTTAAAATTGTTCTTGGAATTATTCTATAAAGTTGCTGACCAGGACCAAAAACATTAGCAGCCCTTGTAAAAACGACTGGGAAATTATATGCCTCATAAAAACTTCTCAAATGCATATCGCATGAAGCCCTACTAACTGCATAAGGAGTGCTGGGTAAAAAAAATTGTTTCTCGTCAATCCATCCTGAATCTGTACTACCATATACTTCAGGAGTCGTAACATGCAAATATTTTTTTAGATAGGGTTTTTTCCTCAATTCATCATGCAAAGCGACTTGTGAAACCACATTAGTTTTGTACCAATGAGTCGGATTCAGCCAACTCTCTGCAACCATACCTTGAGCTGCAAAATTCACTACATAATCAGGCATAAAACTATCTAAACTTTTTATTATTTCTTTTAAATCATTATTTAAATCTAATTTTCTAAATATAAAATCTTTTTCAAGATATTCCTTGTTTTTACAATCAATCCATTTATAAGGCAAAAAGACAGATGCAGGCTGGGGAGATCTACTAATACCCATGACTTTATAACCATTTTTTAAAGCCTTATTTACTAAATTAGATCCACTAAAACTATTGCTTCCGATAACAAAAAGTTTTTCCTTGCGCATAATCAATTTTGAAATTATAAAAATTTATTGAGAGAGTTTTTTAGCTGGGATGAGAAGATAGGTTTATTACCCATATTTTCAACTGCTATTGCAGCCATACAACATCCTAGAGCTGCTGCCTCCATAAATTTTCTTTCGGTACATAACGCTGTTGCCATTACAGCCAAGAGAGAATCTCCAGCCCCAGATACATCAACAGGGTTAGCTGACAACGCAGGGAAAGATTGGCTTGTGAGACCCTTCAATGATGGATCAAAAGCTACAAATCCTTGTGCGCCTAGTTTCATAATTATCATTTCACTATTAGTAATTGCAAATAATTTAGTGATAATGCTTTCTAATCCAGACTCCTTATCTTGAAGAGCAATTCTTGCTTCTTTCTCATTAGGACAAAGCAATGTAAAATTTTTAAATTTTGTAACTAATCCAATTTGAGTACTACATTGTGTATCTCCGAATATTTTGAGATTATATTTATTTGAAAGTTCAATAATTTTGCTGATAATTTTTGGAGTAATGATACCGTAAACAAAATCTGAAACGACAATTCCATCTACTTTGGAAGCAAGTTTTTCAAGTCTATCAATAAATTTCTTTTCTATAGATTTACTTAATGAGTTATCGTTTAATCTACTTACTCTAAATAATTTTTGATTCTCAACAACATATCTTTTTTTAAAAGTTGTAGGTCTTGCGCTATCCTCAATTAGATCACAAATTATCCCTTGTTTAGTAAGCTCTTCATTTATTATCTTCGCATTATTATCATTTCCTACAACCGATAAAAAATAACATTGCGCTCCAAGAGCTTTTATATGAGATGCAACAATAGAAGCGCCTCCAATGAAGTTCTTTTTTTGAAGCTCTCTAACAACTAAAACTGGTGCTTCAGCACTCATACCTAATGCCTCACACCCTGCATATTGATCAAGAATAGTATCTCCCAAAACAAGCAATTTTGTATTTGCAAAAGAATCAACAAATTCTATTAATGATCTTTTATCAATATTCTGTCTCTTACAAGCTGTTCTAAATTTTGCTTTGTTCTCTTCTTTGATATCACTCTCAGAATTTTCCAACAAATCTGTACTGGCGTATTGAATTTCACCTGCATGAAACTGAACACTTTTGTTATTTTTTCTCATCATGCTTATTGCTTCAGTTATCTCAGGATCTTTAGATTCTTCAAATTCAACGCCTAGAAATAAAAAATTAGGCTTGATTTTTTTAATCAATTTAGCAAGAGAAAATTCTTCATCTTTTAGAAGAATAATTCCATCAATTATATTTAAAACTGTTAATCCCTCTGCTCTCTCTAATTGGGAAAACTTATATGCTCTATTTTTACCTTTATCGGTATCAGGCTGTATTGCAACTAATAAGGACTGATCTTGAGAAGCTGCCTTTTTTAAGTATCTAATATGGCCTGGATGAACCGAATTAAAATGACCATAAGCAAGAACACAATTTTCAAGTCTTGGACATTTATCAATTGTAAAAACAGGAACATTCATAAATTTATTATTACTCTTCCAACACTTTGACCATTCTTCATCGAACTAATAGCCGAATTTATGTTTTTTAGATTATATCTTTCGCTTATAAGACCTTCAATACTCCATATCCCATTATTAAATAAATTTAAATATCGAGGAATATCATCATTAGGTATTGATTCTCCTCCATGAGAACCTATTATTAATTTTCCAAAATGCAATGGTAAAGAATAAATATTTATATTTGAATTAATTCTTGGAACGCCTACAAGAATCAATCTACCTTTTTT
>MDTA01140529.1_pt1 | contig 13548 bp, 13 predicted proteins | sample 811151 | NCBI WGS metagenome assembly MDTA01 (sample SAMN05326648, study PRJNA326480) | marine metagenome | isolation source: seawater | place: Indian Ocean: South | collected 2010 | reverse complement strand
GGTGACCGGGCCGGCGGTCACCTCCCGCGACGAAACGCCCCTGCCCCGACAGACGCCGCCAGGCGCCGAGACACCGGCGCCCGTTGCCGCGCCCGCGCCGTCGGTCCCGCCGCCGCCAACCCCGCAACCGCCGTCCCAAATTACACTGATCCCGCCGGAAGAAATGGCAAATCAGGTGCGCGTCGGGATTCTGCTGCCCCTATCGGGGCCACAGGCCGATATCGGCCGTGCCCTGCTGGATGCCGCATCTCTTGCCGTTTTCGAGATCTCCGACGCAAACTTCATATTGATGCCGTTCGATACAAGAGGCACTGCTGAAGGGGCAGCTGAATCCGCAAAGGATGCCTTAGCCGCCGATGTGCGCCTGGTCATCGGCCCGGTGTTTTCCGCAGCGGTCCAGGCAGCGGCACCCGTATTGCTGCAGGCCGGAGTCAACACCATCGCGCTTTCCAACAACCAGGATGTGGCTGAGCCCGGCGCCTATCTGGCCGGTCTGTTCCCGGAACTGCAGATCGAACGGGTGATTGGATACGCGGCACGGCGCGGCACGCGCCGAATTGCCGCGCTGGTGCCGGCCGGGCCGTTCGGCCGGCGCGCCGCCAAAACGGTTCGGGCGGCCGCAGCGGCGGGCGGCATGGACATCGTCGAAATCCGGGAATATGGACCACTAGCGGACAAAATCGCGGAAGCGGTAAGGACCATTAGCGAATACGAAACCCGCCGCAAAGCGCTGCTGGAACAGCGAAAAACGTTGGAGGCGCTGGAAGACGAGGGATCCAAGCGCGCATTGAAGCGGCTGGAAATACTGGAAACGCTGGGACCGCTCCCGTTCGATGCGTTAGTGGTGGCCGCCAGCGGCGAGGATCTGGTCAACGCAGCCGCTCAGCTCGGCAATTTCGACGTGGATACGAAAAGATCGCGTCTTCTCGGCCTGTCGAGCTGGGCCGCCCCTAATACGGGGCGCGAACCGGCGCTGGTCGGCGGCTGGTATGCCGTGCCCCCGCTCGACGCGGACGACAAATTTTCTCTTAAATACAGGGCGATGTATGCATCCGACCCACACCCGCTAGGGCCTGCAACCTATGATCTAGTGGCCCTGGCCGCAATTCTGGCATCCGGCGAAGACGGCCCCAAATTCGACCGCGCAACCCTAACAGCGGAGACCGGTTTCGCCGGGGCCAGCGGGCTGTTCCGCCTGCGTGCCGATGGGCTTTCCGACCGCGCCCTAGAGGTCCGCGAAGTCCTGACCGACGGCAGCCGCGTGATTGACCCCGCCCGGGCCAGTTTTGAGGCATTGTCCAACTGATCCGGCCTATCCGGATCCGGATCACCCTGATTCAGCATAGAATTGCCGAAATCAGCGCATTCAGACGCAATATGCCGGCCGGCGTCGCAGCCAACCGGGTTTCGTCCCAGGTTATCAGATTTGCCTGTTGTAGAGCGGTTACCTGGTTGCGATTAACGCCATCCGCCAGCGGAACACCGGTCTGGGCCTCAAACCGGGCCGCTTCGATCCCGCCGGTCAGGCGCAAACCGGTCATGATCAGCTCTTCACATTGTTCCGGTTTCAAGACGACCGCTGAAAACCGTGTTGCATGGCCGTTTTTCGACACGGCGGATAACCAGTTTGCGGGCCCTGGGATCTGCTCTGTGCGCACCGTCTCACCGTCCAACGTCAACCGCCCATGGGCCCCCGGGCCAATTCCCACATAATCGCCACCCTGCCAGTAAATCAAGTTGTGGCGGCATTCAGACCCTTTTTGAGCATGATTAGACACTTCGTAGGCCGGTAATCCGGATTTTGAAGTCATTTCAGCCGTTTTTTCGTACATATCGGCGGCTACATCGTCCCGGGGGAGCGCAAATCGTCCGTCTCGGTGTTCCGAGTAGAAGGGCGTGCCCTTTTCAATGGTCAACTGGTATAGCGACAGGTGATCGCCGGCCATAGCCAAGGCGTCATCAAGCTGCCCAACCCAATCCCCCATGGATTGCTCAGGTAGCGCGTAGATCAGGTCGAAGGAGAAGCGGTCAAAGGATTTTTCCGCAACTTAAATGGCTTGCCGCGCCTCCCGCGCGCTGTGTCCGCGGCCGAGAAAGCGCAGTGCATCATCTGACAGCGACTGAACACCGACCGACACCCGGTTAACACCCGCCGCACGAAAATCAGCAAATTTTTGCGCTTCGACAGAGGTCGGATTGGCTTCCAGGGTAATTTCAACGGCATCGGAAACCTGCCAGTAGTCGCCCAGAGCATTGAGCAGGGCAGCTACCGTGCCCGGCGGCATCAGCGACGGCGTGCCGCCGCCGAAAAATACGCTGTCCAGCATTCGCCCTTTTGTTTTGGACCCATAATGATCGAGCTCCGCCAACAGATTGCGGCGCCATCGGGCCTGATCGAGCTCGTCGGCCACATGGGAATTGAAATCGCAATAGGGACATTTTGACAGGCAGAACGGCCAGTGAACGTAAAGGCCAAAGCCGCCCTGAATCACGTCACGCGGCCGGTGGGAGGCATGCGGTGATCAGCCGGTTGAATGCGGCGGCTCTGTGGCTTTTCGCATGTTTTTCCTCCGGCTCTATCTCGCCGAACGTGCCGGTATCGCCAGCCGCCAGGAACATGGGGTCGTAACCGAAGCCTTTTTCCCCCCGTGGCGGCCAGACTAACGTGCCGGCAACATCGCCCTCGAAAATCTCGCAATGTCCGTCCGGCCAGGTCAGGGCGAGGGCACAGACGAACTTGGCGTTGCGGTCCGGATTATCGCCGATTTCCTCATTCACCCTCCCCATCGCCGCGTCAAAATCCTTTTCCGGCCCACCCCAGCGCGCGGAATAGATTCCGGGCGCGCCGCCCAGTGCATCGACCGTCAGACCGGAATCATCGGCCAGGGCCGGCAGTTTCGCCGCAAACGCGGCGGCGTCCGACTTTAGTTTCGCATTTGCAGCGAAACTGTCACCGGTTTCCTCCGGTTCAGGCAAATTTAGTTCCGCGGCGGAAACGACCCCTATGGGCCAAGCGCTCAGAAGCTCTTCGATCTCCCGAACCTTGCCGGGGTTATGGCTGGCGATGACCAGCCGTTTTTCCTTGAACCGGCGCGCCATATCAGTCTGCAAGCGCCATGGTCTGGGCCGTGGTCAACTCGCCGATGCCCTTCTTGGCCAGCTCTAGAAGGCGCAGGAACGCCCCTTCGGAGAACGGGTCGGCCTCTGCCGTGCCTTGAATTTCCACAATGCCACCATCGCCGGTCAAAACGAAGTTCGCGTCCACCTCCGCATTGGAATCCTCAGCGTAATCCAGGTCTAGGACCGGTGTTCCCTCAAAAATACCGCAAGAAATCGCGGCGATTGAGCCATTAACCGGGTCAGCACCGAGCGCGCCTTTGTTCACCAGATCGGCCGTGGCTAGCTTAAGCGCCACCCAGGCACCCGTGATAGAGGCCGTGCGCGTGCCGCCGTCGGCTTGGATAACATCGCAATCGAGGCGAATTTGACGTTCGCCCAGGGCCTCCAGATCCACCACGGCCCGAAGGGAGCGGCCTATAAGTCGCTGAATTTCCTGGGTTCTGCCCGATTGCTTGCCCCGCGCAGCCTCGCGGTCAGTGCGATCATGGGTGGACCGGGGCAGCATGCCGTATTCCGCCGTTACCCAGCCGCGGCCGGTATTCCGCATCCACGGGGGGACGCGCTCCTCCACCGTCGCATTGCACAGCACATGGGTATCACCGAATTTAGTGAGGCAGGAGCCTTCGGCATAGGGCGTGAAGCCGGTTTCCAGCGTAACGGAACGCATCTGGTCGGGCGAGCGGCCGGAAGGGCGCATAAATTTCTCCTCGGAATAATAATTGCGCTGCAAGCTATCCAAGGCATGCGCGTCCGTAAAGCGATCCGGCCCGAAACCCGCAATGTCCCCGTTGACAATCCGTCGCCCAATACTACATTCCGTCCGCGTTTTGGTGAGATAAATGAACGACGCGACTACCAGCATCATCAGCGAACTGAACGGCCGCTCGCGGGAGATATTTCGCGAAATCGTCGAAGCCTTTGTCGAGGACGGCACGCCCGTCGGCTCGCGCACGCTGTCTCGGCGGCTGAAGGACCCACTGTCGCCAGCCACGGTGCGCAATGTGATGGCCGACCTGGAAGATATGGGGCTACTGTATGCGCCCCATGCCTCCGCCGGACGACTACCGACCGATGCGGGGCTGCGCATGTTCGTCGACGGTTTGCTGGAAATCGGCGACCTAAGCCAGGAAGAGCGCGAGAATATCGAGGCCCGCTGCGTCGCCCACGGCACCAGTATGACTGAAGCCCTGGGTGAGGCGACATCGCTGCTGTCAGGCCTGGCCCAGTGCGCGGGGCTGGTAATCGCGCCGAAAACCGGCCGGCCGCTGAAACACATCGAATTCGTCAATATCGGCGACGGCCGCGCCATGGCGGTGCTGGTCACCGAAGATGGCTTCGTCGAAAACCGCATTGTCGAGATGCCTGCGGGCACGCCGCCATCGGCGCTGGTGAAGGCGGGCAATTACCTGAATGCTCGGCTGGCGGGCAAGACGATTGAGGACGCCCGCCGCGCCATCACAACCGAAATCGAACAGCGCCGCGCCCAAATCGACGAAATCACTGCCAATCTGGTGGATGCCGGCCTCGCCGCCTGGGCCGGACCCAAGGGGGACAGCGCGCGGGGAACCCTGATCGTCAAGGGTCAGTCCCGCCTGCTGGACGAAATTTCCGCCATCCATGATTTGGAGAGGGTGCGCGGGCTGTTTCAAGCGCTGGAAACCGAAGAACTGCTGGTCAAGCTGCTGGATACCACCGATCTGGCGGACGGGGTACAAATCTTCATCGGCGCGGAAAACACGCTATTCGACCAAGCCGGGTGTTCCATGGTGGTGGCGCCGTTCAAGGGCGACAGCCAAACAATCATTGGCGCGATCGGGGTTATCGGCCCAACGCGCTTGAACTATGCACGCATCATTCCCATGGTTGATTACACCGCTAAGGTGATCGACCGGCTTATCAGATAAAGGGCAGACCAGAGTGACCGACCAGGAAAAAGATACCGGAGCCGAAGACGCGACCGAAGATAAAACTGCAAGCGCCGAAGACGCGCCGGAAAGGCCGGAGGCGGATGAGCCGGAAGAGGGGGCGCAGGTAGACGCTGAGGCTGCGGATGGCGCGATGTCGCCGGACGAAGAGATCGCGGATCTGCAGGACAAGCTGCTGCGCGCCCTGGCGGACACCGAAAACCTGCGCCGTCGGTCGCAAAAAGATCGCGAAGACGCATTGAAATACTCCAGCGCCAATTTCGCCCGCGACATGCTATCAGTTGCTGACAATCTGCGCCGTGCCATCGAATCCATTCCGGAAGACGGCGACGGCGACGGACAGGCGCTCGCTGGGTTTATCGAAGGCATCTCACTGACCGAGAAGGAATTGCTGTCGACCCTGGAACGACACGGAGTCCAGCAAATGGAACCGATGGACGAAAAGTTTGACCCGCAATTCCATGAAGCGATGTTCGAGGTGCCGACCAGAGATGCCGCCGCCGGTACCGTCGTTCAGGTAGTGGAAACCGGCTATGTCATCCATGACCGCCTGCTGCGCCCGGCCAAGGTCGGCATCGCCAAAGCGGGCGCCGGACCCGCGGACCCTGACGACAAGACCGACACGACGGCCTGATGCCCCAGACATACCCGACTGTGGGCTGGCCAGTTGTGATCGACGGCTGCTGCGATGAGCTTCCTGGGGTAGGCAAAAGAAGAACCGGGTACCGGCGTCAGGCGCGGAAATGTTTTTGACACATCGGCCGTTCGGGGGATCTATGAAAAACGGTTTCAAAGCCAGGAGCTCTTCGTACCATGTGGCGGCGGGCGTGGTTGCTGGCGGGAACGGTCATGGATGGGAAAGCCTAGCCGGTCCCGGGACAAAAGTGTTCGAAATCCCGAAATAACATGCGATTTCGGGGCGTTAACCTATTGTAAGACCCCCTTTGCATACCTATATATCCGGCAATCAGGTCTTTTTGAGTATGTACAAACCTTGGGGGATTTCCCCGGATGCCGATAGGGTCCCGGGAATCTGCCGAAAAGCGAGGTAAAATCCATGGGCAAAGCAATTGGTATCGATCTCGGCACCACGAATTCGTGCGTGGCCGTGATGGAGGGCTCCGACGCCCGGGTCATCGAAAATTCAGAAGGCGCGCGCACCACGCCCTCGATGGTGGCCTTCGGCGAGGGAGATGAACGCCTTGTCGGCCAGGCAGCGAAACGGCAGGCGGTCACCAACCCTGAAAACACCCTATTCGCGATCAAACGCCTGATCGGCCGGTCATTCGACGACCCAACGACGAAAAAGGACGAAGATCTCGTACCTTACCAGATCGTCAAGGCCGATAACGGCGACGCCTGGGTCGAAGCCGACGGCGAAAAATATTCGCCCAGCCAAATTTCGGCGTTCATACTGCAGAAAATGAAGGAAACCGCCGAGGCGCATCTTGGCGAGGAGGTCACTGAAGCTGTGATCACCGTGCCGGCCTACTTCAACGATTCCCAGCGTCAGGCCACTAAGGACGCGGGCAAGATCGCGGGCCTTGAAGTTCTGCGCATCATCAACGAGCCAACGGCCGCAGCCCTTGCCTACGGGCTGGAGAAAAACGATACCGGCACCATCGCGGTTTACGACCTGGGAGGCGGCACGTTCGACGTCTCGATCCTGGAAATCGGCGACGGCGTGTTCGAAGTGAAGTCGACCAACGGCGACACGTTCCTGGGCGGTGAGGACTTCGACGCCCGGATCATCGAATACCTGGCAGACGAGTTCAAAAAGGAGAGCGCGATCGACCTGCGCGAAGACAAGCTTGCCCTGCAGCGGCTGAAGGAAGCCGCTGAAAAGGCAAAGATAGAATTGTCGTCGTCATCGCAGACCGAGGTCAACTTGCCGTTCATCACGGCGGACCAGGCTGGCCCCAAACACCTGAACATCAAGCTTACCCGGGCAAAGCTGGAAGCGCTGGTCGACCACCTAGTAGAACGCACCATCGGCCCGTGCAAGGCGGCGCTGAAAGATGCCGGCCTATCGGCGGGCGAAATCGACGAGGTCATCTTGGTCGGCGGTATGACCCGCATGCCCAAGGTGATCGAAACGGTAAAAACCTTCTTCGGACGCGAACCGCATCGCGGCGTGAACCCGGACGAGGTCGTTGCTATTGGGGCCGCCATCCAAGCCGGTGTGCTGAAAGGGGACGTAAAGGACGTCCTGCTGCTAGACGTGACGCCGCTTTCGCTGGGCATCGAAACCCTGGGCGGCGTGTTCACCCGGCTGATCGACCGCAATACGACGATCCCGACCAAGAAAAGCCAAGTGTTTTCCACCGCCGAAGACAGTCAGAACGCGGTCACCATCCGCGTGTTCCAAGGCGAACGCGAAATGGCGGCGGACAACAAATTGCTGGGTCAGTTCGACCTGGTCGGCATCCCCCCGGCGCCGCGCGGCGTACCGCAGATTGAGGTCACGTTCGACATTGATGCCAACGGCATCGTCAATGTCAGCGCCAAGGACAAGGCGACCAACAAGGAACAGACCATTCGCATCCAGGCGTCCGGAGGACTATCGGACGAGGATATCGAGCAGATGGTCCAAGACGCCGAGGCCAATTCTGAAGCCGACAAGAAGCGCCGTGAATCAGTGGAGGCGCGCAACAACGCCGACGGTCTAATCTACACGACCGAAAAGACCATGAGCGAACACGGCGAGAACCTGTCGGACGAAGACAGGTCGGAAATCAAAAGTGCCATCGCGGATTTGAAAGTTGCGCTGGAACCAGAAGATGCCGACCCGGCCGACATAAACGCCAAAACCGAATCGCTAGCCCAGTCTGCGCAGAAACTTGGCGAGGCGCTCTATAAAGCCCAGCAGGAAGAGGCCGCCGCGGCCGGCGCCGATATGGGCGACATGGGCAACCCGGACACCGGCGGCGGCGCCGAGGCCGACGATGATGGCGCCACCGTGGTCGATGCTGACTTCGAGGAAGTTGAAGACGACCCGCCCAAGGACAAGTCTGCTTAACAAGCGAGGCGTAATGTATGTCCGGCGATGCGTATTCGGGAAGTCACACGCCCGGTGCGCACGCTGAAAAGGGACGTTAAGCCATGGCGAAACCAGATTATTACGAAACCCTCGGGGTCGATCGCGGAGCCGACGAAAAGGGGCTGAAAAGCGCCTATCGAAAGCTTGCGATGAAATATCATCCGGACCGCAACCCGGACGATTCCGGCGCCGAAGCCAAATTCAAGGAAGTCAACGAAGCCTATGACGTCCTGAAGGATGCCGACAAGCGCGCAGCATACGACCAGTTCGGCCATGCCGCCTTCGAAGGGGGCGGACCAGGGGCAGGTTCCAGTGGCGGCGGGTTCGATTTCGGCGGCGGGTTCGCCGATATCTTCGACGAGATGTTTGGCGACTTCGTCGGCGGCGATAGCGGCGGCAGACGGGCTGGCAGCCGCGGGCGGGCGGGTGCGGCCCGGGGCGCGGATCTCCGCTACAATATGCAGATCAGCCTGGAGGACGCTTTCACCGGACGCGAAACCAATATACGCGTGCCGACCGCTGTTTCCTGCGACGACTGCAACGGATCGGGCGCAGCCAAAGGATCGCACCCGTCGACCTGCGGCAGCTGCCAAGGCCGCGGCAAGGTGCGTGCGCAGCAGGGGTTCTTCACCATCGAACGCACCTGTCCGACCTGTAACGGTTCTGGCCAGGTGATCGAAGATCCCTGCAAAACCTGCGGCGGCGGCGGGCGCGTGCGCAAGGAAAAAACCCTGAAAGTCACCATTCCCACCGGTGTCGAAGACGGCACCCGCATCCGACTTGCCGGCGAAGGCGAGGCCGGCGCCCAGGGCGGAGGCGCGGGGGATCTGTATATTTTCGTCGCCGTGGCGCCACACCGAATATTCCGCCGCGACGCCGCCGATCTACATATCCGCGTACCAATCCCGATGGCGACGGCTGCCCTTGGCGGCTCGGTCGAAGTACCGACCATCGAAGGCAATCGGGCCAAAGTGACAATTCCCAGCGGCGCGCAGTCAGGCCACCAGTTCCGTCTCCGCTCTAAGGGCATGTCGGTGTTGCGCAGCCAGGCGCGGGGCGACATGTATATCGACGTGGTGGTCGAAACCCCCGTCAATCTGTCCAATCGCCAGGAAGAGCTGCTGCGCGAATTCCAGGGCGAAAAACCGGCCAAGGGTAAATCCACCAGCCCCGAATCCGAAAGCTTCTTCACCCGTGTGAAAGAACTGTGGGAAGACCTGACGGATTAGGTGACGTCACCCCCCCCGGCAAAAGCCGGGGTCTTCCCGGCCGATTCCGGAAACCTCAGGAGATTCCAGCTTTGTCAGAACGACTGCTGTTTCTATTACCGCGCTGCCGCTTAATACGTCATACAGGCGGCGTTCAGCAGTCCGCCCGCAAGCGATGCCGACCCAAGCCAGATGCCGGCGGCGAGTTCGCCGCTTTCGATACGTGCGGAAATTTTCGGCATCGGAATCCGCGCCAAAAAATAAATCACAATCTGCACGATCAGGGCAATCAGCCCCCACAGCGCGCAATCTACGAGGCTAACCGAACCCGCGATGACGTTGGCGAGCGGCAAGCAAAACCCCAGTAGGCTGCCCGCGAAGGCTATCGCCGCGGCGGTATTGTTCTGCCGGATAAGCGTGATTTCTGCATGGGGCGTCACCCACATATAGATCACGATATACACTAGCGTCAGTCCGGCCGCCGTTGCCGCGTAGCTAAGAAACAGCGGTAATCCGGCCAGCAGTTCGGCAAACGACTCCGTTTGAATTTCCACAAGCGCCCCCATCCAGTCGATGTAGCACGATAGCCCGCATCGTGCTGCGCCGGAAGATGAAATTCAGCAATCGCTTTAACGCCCCTTGCGCCGGCCCGCGTTTCGCCGTAACGACGGGGCGGGGACACACACAGTGGACGGAATATCATGACCGACATGAAAATAGGGATTATCGGCGCAGGCGGACGCATGGGACAGGCGTGCATCCGCCAGGTAACGGAAACCAGCGGCTGCTCGGTCGTGGCGGCGTCCGACATTGCCGGCTCACCGGCGATCGGAAACGACGCAGGCGAGGCCGCGGGGGCCGGCACGCTGGGCATCGACGTCTCCGACGATGCGGCGGCCGTCATCGTCGCCTCGGATACGGTGATCGAATTCACCCTGCCGGAGCCAACAGTCGATCATGTGGCGCTGACGGCGGACGCGGGCGTCGCCCACATCATCGGCACCACCGGTATGACGGCGGACCAGGAAGCCGCGCTAAAGGCAGCGGGAGAAAAGACGGTTGTCATGCATGCGCCGAATATGAGCCTTGCGGTCAATCTGCTGTTCGCGCTGACCAAGCAGGTGGCGGCGGCGCTCAACGACGATTTCGATATCGAGGTCTTCGAAATGCACCACAAGCACAAGGTCGACGCACCATCCGGCACGGCAGTTGGTATGGGCCGCGCCGCTGCCGAGGGTCGGGGCGTCAACATCGACGACGTTGCCCGCTGGGCCCAGCACGGCATCACCGGCGAACGCAAACGCGGCGATATCGGTTTTGCATCCTTGCGCGGCGGCAACGTGGTCGGCGATCACACGGTGACCTTCGCGGTGGAGGACGAACGGCTGGAAATCAGCCACAAGGCCCAGTCCCGCCAAATCTTCGCTCGAGGCGCGGTGCACGCGGCCCTGTGGTCGGCCGGACAAAAGCCGGGCTTCTATAAGATGTTCGACGTGCTGGGAATCGACTACTAGGCGCGATTTCGTCACGCCGGGGTGCCCAAACCCAACAGCAGGAATGCATCACCCGCGGGCGTGGGCATGTCCACCGAATTCGGCATGTAGTCATAAGGTGCCGTCACCGCGCCACCCAGCGTCTACATCGCGTTCTGGCGGAACGAGCGCACTAGATAGACCGCGCACCCAGAAAAGCCGGCCACACAGCCGCTGCCAGCGTCTTGGATATCGCTGGTGAATGCCCAGCAAAAGGCAATCACGGCCAAACTCAGCGCGCCCAGCTGGCCGTTGAACTGATGAAGCGTATAACAGCCGAAATGATTGTCCGGCAGCTTCGGTGCGCTGGGCGGATCATTGTTGAAGGTGCCAAGACCAAACCTCACCGTAAATATTTTGGAACCCCATCCCTTTGAGAATTGGGCCATTAGACCGGCACGCCGAGATAACCCATCCAATTTTTAGGGTGTTTCTGTAGATGTCATGCCCGCGCCGTCGGGGATGACGGTAGCTTCCTTAAACCGCTTCGCGCAGGTGTTCCGGACGGCGCAGATTGTCCAGCGCATCCCGAAGCGCGGCGGCTAGTTCGACCCGTTCATCGACGGTGAGGAACGTGCCAATCTTCAGGCGTTTGCCATGGCTGGATATGACTAGCTGGCTATCATGCCTCACCGGGACATCGATATCGACCTTCAGCCAGTAAGGCTGGAACCGCCAGCGCTGTTCCCTGCCCGATGGGCTGATGCGTGCAACCACCAGCGCGCCCTCGGACAGCCGCACGGTCTCGTAGGTCCGCGCCCGGCGGTAATTAGCCTGGAAGGCTAGGTAAATCAGCGCAACGTCGAGCCCGAAAAAGCCCAGCACCGGCCACGCACCCAGCAGCGCGAAGATCATGCCCACCACAAACGCGACCGAGGAAATGGCGGCCATTAGCAAAAGAAAGCCCCTGGGTTCCAAGCTGGTATTGGGCTGCAGAATGGCGTCGAACAGATAGGCCTGTTCGACCGCCTTGCCGGCATCATTACCGGCGACACAGGGGAACGCATCACTCATGCCCCCGATCATAAAAATCGGGCATCGGGTGTCCAGAAATAATGAGCGAATGATAAACAGGACCAGGTTTTCGGGGGTTGGAGCGGTGGTTAGAGACCGCAGCTTTCACTGGGGTGACGTCAGTTTCTTTTAGTATTGCTTCCGGCAAAGGCTGGTATCTCCTGCGAGGCTCTTCCCCCGAGCGGCCAACGCCGCTACAAGAAACCCATGCGCGCAACCATGCCCACCAAGGACGTCGACGAGTTTTTCCGTCGGCTGTCCGCCGCCGATGCGGAACCCAAGGGCGAGCTTAACTACGTGAATGAATTCACGTTAACGGTCGCGGTGGTGCTGTCAGCGCAGGCAACCGATGCAGGCGTCAACAAGGCTACCGAGAAGCTATTCAAAATTGCCGACACGCCAGAAAAAATGCTGGCGCTGGGTGAAGCCAGGGTGCGCGATTACATCAAGACCATCGGGTTGTACCGCAACAAGGCAAAGAACGTGATTGCGCTGTGCGAGATGCTTATTTCCGATTTCGGCGGCTTAATTCCCCAAACTCGGGAAGAGCTGGTGAAGCTGCCCGGAGTCGGGCGCAAGACCGCGAACGTGGTGTTGAACATCGCCTTCGGCCAGCCCACCATGGCGGTGGACACCCACATCTTCCGCATCGGCAATCGCACCGGCATGGCGCCAGGCAAGAACGTCGATCAGGTCGAAGACAAGCTGGTCAAACGCATCCCCAAACAATGGATGCAGCACGCCCACCACTGGCTGATCCTGCATGGAAGATATGTCTGCAAGGCGCGAAAGCCGGAATGCGGCAACTGCGCGGTGAAAGATCTGTGCCGGTTCAAGGGCAAGACGGAAGAGTAAGGAAAGCGGCTCTCAGCCTATGTATCTCGCCCGCCACGGCCAGACGATGTTCAATGTCGTTTTCGGTGAAACCAAAAAGGATCCCGGCATCGAGGATCCGCCGCTGACCGACGAAGGTTACGCTCAGGCCGACGATCTGGCCGAACGGTTTGCCGAACTGCACATCGAACGTATCGTTTCCAGCCCCTATACCCGCGCGTTACAGACCGCACGATCGGTCGCCAACCGACTAGACGTGCCGGTGGCGGTGGATGCCGACGTGCGGGAACGCACAGCTTATGTCTGCGACGTGGGCACGGCGACCGGGAAACTAGCCGCCGACTGGCCTCATCTTGACATGGGTCACCTGGACGACATCTGGTGGAACACCGACGAGGAATCCATCCCCGATTTTCATGACCGCTGCGCCCGGTTCCGCGGGCAGATGGCATCGGCGGCCGACTGGGACCGGGTCGCTGTGATCACCCATTGGGGGGTGATCCGGTCGCTGACCGGCGTACGCGTCGGCAATGCTGAGCTTATCCGTTGCGATCCGCGCGATCCGCACCCACCGTTAGATACGACCTGGCCTTAAGCTTGCAATACCAGTAATGAAGCCTGTCACTCTCGGACTAGACCTGAGGGTCCATGACCGACCACCGTGGGTCCTTTGGCCTAGTCCCAAAGATGACAATTTTTATTTGAGTGACCAAACGTTCCGATTATCCCCACCCCCGATTGCCCCCCGTTCGCATCCGTGATAGCCACAGGCTCAATCCAGCAGCGGAGCAGGTAATGGCCGACAATCCCGATATCCCCATGGAAAACGGCGCCAATGGCGCGGGCGAAGAAATGGCAGGCGAGGGCGTGCCCTT
>MDTA01226992.1_pt1 | contig 13549 bp, 13 predicted proteins | sample 811151 | NCBI WGS metagenome assembly MDTA01 (sample SAMN05326648, study PRJNA326480) | marine metagenome | isolation source: seawater | place: Indian Ocean: South | collected 2010 | reverse complement strand
CAAAATTGTAAAGTTTGCTGACAAACAAAAACATCAAATATTTTTAGAACCAGAAGGTTTAAATGACAATACAATATACCCAAATGGTATTTCAACTTCTCTTCCAGAAGACGTACAACAAGAAATATGTAATAATATCAAAGGTTTAGAGAGCGTTAAAATACTAAGGCCTGGATATGCTATTGAATATGATTTTGTTGACCCTAGAGAGCTATTTTTAACCCTAGAAACAAAAAAAATTAAAAATTTCTTCTTCGCAGGTCAAATTAATGGAACCACAGGATATGAGGAAGCTGCTGCTCAGGGTCTTGTGGCAGGAATAAATGCTGCTCTTTCAGTCAAAGAGAAAGAACCTTTTATATTAGATAGATCAGAAGCCTATATAGGAGTTATGATAGATGACCTTGTAACTAAAGGAGTGGCCGAGCCTTATAGAATGTTTACATCTCGAGCCGAATATAGATTGTCTTTAAGATCAGATAATGCTGATATTAGACTTACTAAAAAAGGAATTGATATAGGTCTGGTATCAAAAAGCAGAAAAAATATATATGAGGAAAAATCAAAAAATCTTAAAAAAATCCAAATTAAAATGGAAAAATTATTGATAACCCCATCAAAAGTTTCTAATTATGGTATAAAAATTGCAAAAGATGGAGTTAAAAGAAGCGCATTTCAAATATTAAGTCAAAAATCGGTAAATATGCAAAAGATTAGAGAAATATGGCCAGAAATAAGTTATGTTTCACGTGAAATAGATGAACAAATAGAGATTAATTCCCATTATAAAGGTTATCTTAAAAAACAAAATGCTGATATAATTGCTTTTAAAAGGGATGAAAGCTTAATTATTCCTGATAATTTAAATTATGATCAATTTTCAGGCCTTTCAAATGAAGTAAAATCAAAATTTAAGCAAATTAAACCTAAAACTATGGGTCAAGCTTTAAGAATTGATGGAATAACCCCAGCTGCTGTATATATTTTGTTGTCACATCTAAAAAGAAAGTCTATTAAGCATATAGCTTGATTGATTCTAATTATATAAAAAATACTCTAATTAATATCTCAAATGTTTCACGTGAAACATTAAAAGAGCTTGATGACTATGGTTTGTCCATAATTTCAAAGAATAAAGATATAAATCTAATAAGCTCAAGTACTGAAAAATCAATAAAAAGCAGACATATAATAGATAGTGCGCAAACCTTTGATTTTATTGATAATATTAAAATAAAGACCTGTACAGATCTAGGATCAGGTGCCGGTCTACCTGGTATAGTTTTAGCTATTTTAATGAAGCCCAAAAAACCAGAATTTAAAGTAATTCTTTATGAAAAAAGCTTTCACAAGAGCAAATTCTTAGCTGATATGTCAAAAAAATTCAAATTGAACACTGAAATTCATCAAAAAAATATTTTTGAAGAAAAAAATTTATGTACAGATGTAATAATTTCTCGTGCGTTCAAACCTTTACCTATTATTTTTGAAATCGCAGAAAAAAATTTTAAAAGTTTCAAGTTCATAATTTTATTTTTAGGCAAGAGCGGAAAGAAAATATTGAATGAAGCACTTAAGTCATGGAAATTTGACTATGAAGAAAAAAAAAGTTTAACGAACCCAGAGTCAATCGTAATTAAAATTTCAAATCTGAGAAAAAAAAATGGATAAAAAAATTATTTCAATCATAAATCAAAAAGGTGGTGTAGGGAAGACAACAACTGTGATTAATCTTGCAGCAGGATTATCTATGAAAGGAAAAAAAATATTAGTAATTGATCTAGATCCTCAAGGAAATGCTACTACAGGCCTAGGATTGTCTAACACTGCAAGTTCGGATACTACAATTTATAGTGTGCTTAATGGAAATAAAAAAATCTCAGAAGTAGTTCAGCACACGAGTTTTGAAAATTTAAATTTAATAAGTTCCAATGTAGATTTGTCTGGTCTAGAGGTTGAAACTGCTGGTGACAGTCGTAGAGCTTTTAAATTAAAAGATGAATTAGCCTCTATTTTAAATGATTCTAGAGCTTTATATGATTATATCCTTATAGATTGTCCACCCTCTCTTAGTCTGTTAACAATTATGGCTTTGGTAGCTTCAGACGCCTTAGTGGTTCCATTACAAACAGAATTTTTTGCTCTAGAAGGGCTCACACAACTCATGAAGACAATCGAGAGGATAAAAAATAATCTTAATCCAGAATTATCGATAAGAGGGATCTTGTTGACAATGTATGATAGACGAAACAGGCTTTCAGGAGAAGTAGAAAAAGAAGCAAGAAATTATTTTAAAGAAAAAGTATATCAATCAGTAGTTCCCAGAAACGTAAGATTATCTGAAGCACCTTCTCATGGAGTTCCAGTTTTAATTTATGATAAAACTTGTCCAGGAAGCAAGTCATATTTTAGTTTTACAGAAGAATTTTTAAATCAAGATAAACCAGTGGAGAGCGCAGCATGATAAATCCTTTTAAAACTAAGAAAGGTCTAGGAAGAGGTCTTTCATCTCTTATAGGAGATAGTGAAGTTAAAGAAAATAAAACTACTATTTCTATTAGTTCTATAATTAGAAATAAATATCAGCCTAGAAAAAAATTTGAAAAAGAGAGTTTAGAAGAATTAACTAGCTCTATTAAAGAAAGAGGAATTATACAGCCAATCATAGTAAGAAAATCAGATGATATAATTGACAAGTTTGAATTAGTAGCGGGAGAAAGAAGATGGCAAGCTGCCCAGAAAGCAGGACTTCATAAAGTTCCAGTAGTAGTTATAGAAGCCGATAATTTAAAATCATTAGAATTTGCTATAGTTGAAAATGTTCAAAGAAAAGATTTAAATCCCATAGAAGAAGCCGAAGGATATAAAAGACTAATAGACGATTTTAATTATGATCAAGAAAAAGTTGCAAAATTTATAGGAAAAAGCAGGACTCATGTTTCTAACTGTTTAAGATTACTAAACTTACCTCAAAAAATAATAGAATACATAATTGACGAAAAGATATCTCAAGGTCATGCGAAAATTTTAGTAGGTTTAGAAAATGCTCAATTATTAGCTGAAAAAATAATTTCTAAAAATTTATCAGTAAGGCAATCTGAAGCACTTATTCGAATTACCAAAGGAAATAAATCAATAAATAATAATAGCAAAGATCCAAACGTGCTTAATATTGAAAATCAACTAATGGAAAAAATTGGAATGAGAGTTTATGTCAATAATAGAAAAAACAATTCAGGAACAATATCTTTTGAATACAAAGGGTTGGATCAGATGGAAAGATTAATTCAAATTATTAAAAATAATTACTAATAATTGCTTACAAAATCAGAAACAAAATTTAAAGAATTATTTGAGTTTTTCTTAACTAATATCTCAAGATCACTTATTTTATAGATCATTCTTTTAACCTCATCTTCAGACCAAGATTGTATTTGCTTTTTTACCACATCTTTATCTTTCCAAAATATAGTAGGTTTAAAAGATGATATGGTTAAATCAATATTACCAGTTTGTTTTTGGCTTTCTTTTAGTTTAAGTAATCTTTTTGATCTATTTAATATTGTTCTTAAAATTAAAACACAATCCTCATTTGCAAAATTATTTTCATTTAATATTTTTGAAACTTGTTTTTTATTCTTCGCTAAATAATTTTCAGTAAGTTCAAAAACACTATAATTTTCTGATAAATTTGTTAATTTAAATACATCATCTATATTGATGTGTTTTTTTGTTATTGTTAAATTTTCAAGTTTATTTAGTTCGTTCATTAAATTTCCTCTATCTCCTCTTGCTCTTCCAATTATTAAATTTATTATTTCTTGAGATATTTTTATGCTTTTATTTCTAAAAAAATTTTGAGCAATTATACTTAAACTTTTTTCATTATCTTCATAAAAAGGTATGCAAATAAGATCTTTTTCTTTTTCAAATAAATTTCTTAATTTTGATTTTCTTTCTAAATTGTCAGAATTAATAATAATTTTAATTTTATCAATTTTTCTTTCTATAATTTCATTTATATATTTATAAATTTTATCACCTGCTCTTGAAATAATTATTAATTTGTCTTCTTCAAAAAGAGACTTGTTCATTAAATTTGAGATAAATTCATCATGATTATTTAAGATTTCATTTTCATCAAATTTTAATATTGCACCTTTAAAATCTAACTCAAAAATTTCTTTTATTACTTGATTTTTGTATCCTTGATTAGATCCGTAAACTAAAAAAAAATTTCCTTTTTTTGATTTGATTTTATCTAATTCAAAAGACTTAATTATCATTCATTTATTTCTGAAATAGAAAAAATAATCCTATCTGATATATTTGTAGTTAAATTATTGATTATATTTTTTTCATAACTATCTAGTTCAAATTTATCTGATATATTATTATATGTAGTTTTTCTATTTAAATCTTTTTCAATTAATAATTCCCCATTTCTTTCGACACTATAATTTACATTTATTATTAGTTCAAAAATTGTTGGATCACCTTTTGAATCCTTTGATATTATATTTTTTTCTTTTTCTGTATATAAACTTACAAAAAATTCTTTTCCATCTCCTTTAAGGTTACTTAAGTTGTCAATGATTATAGAATTTATTTTTGGATCACCTGTTAAACTTTTTGTATTGATTGTAAACTTGTAATTTTTATTACTCAAAATAGGTTTATAATCACAACTTAATAAAGTTAATAAAAAAAATATAAGTATATAATTTAGAATTTTATTCATTAATTAAAATATTTATTAATCTATTTTTAATAAAGATAATTTTTTTAATAGATTTATTTTTCAAATATTTATCTAACAATTTTTCATTTTTAGCAATATTTAAAATATTATCTTCATTTAAATCTTTTTTAGCTCTAACCGAAGTTCTTTTTTTTCCATTAATTTGAACAACATAATCAATATTTTCATATTGAAGATAATCTTTATTTATTTTAGGCCAACTAAATTTCTCTTGAAAACCTATATCTAACATGCACTCACTAACAAGGTGAGGAATAACAGGTGAAAAAACTGTTAATATTTTTTTATAGTTTTCTAATAAACTCTTGGTATTTATCTCATTCTCTATATGTTTTATTAAAAAATTATATGTTTCATACATACTTGCAATTATTACATTGTAACTAAAATTTTCTAAATTATTTGTAATTTTATCTATTAATTGATTTGTAAATTTATTTAATTCTAAATCTTCATCTATTAAATCATTTTTATTGGATAATTTATTTTTTATTTTTGAGTGCAATATCCACAATTTCTGTACAAATTTATATGATGAAACCATTCCTTGTTCAGACCATTGGATATCTTTTTCAGGAGGACTGTCAGAAAGTATGAATAATCTAACAGAGTCTGCTCCATAATTTTTTATTATATTTTCAGGATCAACTACATTTTTTTTTGATTTGGACATGGACTCTGATGGTCCTACAATTATCTTTGAATTTTGATCATTTTTTTTATAATATTTTTTATCTATTATCTCTATATCATCTGGGCTAATCCAATTATTGTTTTCATCTTTATATGTTTCATGACAAACCATTCCTTGAGTGAATAGTCCAGTAAATGGCTCATCTAAGTTAAAGTTTTTATTTTTAAATCCTAAAGCTTTCATAAAAAATCGTGAGTAAAGCAAATGTAAAATCGCATGCTCTATACCTCCTATATATTGATCAACTGGCATCCAATAGTCAATTTCTTCCTGATTAAATCCATATGTAGTTTCTTTAGGAGAACAAAAACGAAGGTAATACCACGAAGAACAAACAAATGTATCTAAAGTATCAGTTTCTCTTGTTAAATTTTTTCCATTAATGTTAATTTTTTTCCAATCTTTATTAGAATTTAAAGGGTTCCCTTTTGTATTAAGGTCAATATTTTCAGGAAGTTTTACAGGTAAATCTTTTTTTGGTATAGGTATTGCGTTTCCTTCATTGTCATAAGCCATCGGAATTGGACATCCCCAATACCTTTGTCTTGAAACTCCCCAATCTTTTAATCTAAAATTAATTTGTTTTTTACCAATTTTTTTTTGTTCTAATATTTCTATTGTTTTAATTATAGATTCTTCTGGCACTTTAAGCCCATTTAAAAAATCTGAGTTTATAACAGTACCACCACCGGTGTAAGCTTTATTGCCTACTGTAAATTTATTATTCTCCTCGTTAGGTTTCACTACCGTATTAATTTGAAGCTTATATTTTTTTGCAAAATCAAAGTCTCTTTGATCGTGAGCAGGACAACCAAAAACTGCACCAAAACCATAGTCCATCAAGACAAAATTAGCAAAGTAAACAGGCACTTTTTGGCTGGTTTTTAAAGGATTTATTGCAAATAAATTTGTTTTAAAACCAATTTTTTCCCCCATAGCTATTGCTTCTTCTGTTGTGCCAGTTTTGGAGCATTCTTTTTTAAATTTTTTAAATTCATCGTTTTCAGAAAAGAATTTTGAAATTTCGTGATCTATTGATAAAGCTAAAAAAGAAAAACCAAATAGGGTATCTGGTCTTGTGGTGAAACATTTAATTTCACTTACAGGAATATCGCCCTCAACTTTAAAATTAATTTCACAGCCAAAAGATTTGCCAATCCAATTTTTTTGCATTACTTTAACTTTATTTGGCCATTGTTTTAATTTTTCTAGATCATCTAAAAGTTTTTGTGAAAATTTTGAAATGTTAAAAAACCACTGATTTAAATTCTTTCTTTCGACTATGGCACCAGATCTCCAACCCTTACCGTCAATAACCTGTTCGTTTGCGAGAACTGTTTCATCTACAGGATCCCAATTAACATAATTTTCTTTTCTGTATACTAATCCTTTTTCTAGTAACTCTAAAAAAAATAATTGTTGATGCTTATAGTACTCTTCTGAACATGTAGATATTTCTCGATCCCAGTCTATTGAAAGACCAAGCTTTTTAAGTTGATTTTTCATTGTAGAAATATTTTTGTTAGTCCAATCTTTGGGATCTAACTTATTTTCTCTAGCAGCATTTTCTGCAGGCATGCCAAAAGCATCCCAGCCCATTGGATGAAGAACGTTAAATCCTTGTAGAATTTTATATCTGGATAAGACGTCACCAATTGTATAATTTCTTACATGCCCCATATGAATTTTTCCTGAAGGGTAGGGAAACATTTCAAGACAGTAAAATTTTTTTTTATTCCTATCGACTTTTGATGAAAAAGTTTTATTTTTTTCCCAAATTTGCTGCCACTTGTCCTCAATTTCCTTGAAATTATATCTATTAAGTGAATTCACTTTTAATAATTAAAGTTATTCAAAGGTTTTCATTCTACCAGTGTACTTTTTCTTGGATTTTTCTTTTGTTTCTTTTGCATAAACAGCTGCCTTTGATAGTATTTTTTTATTTAATTCAGCAACCAAAGAACCTTTTTTTTCAGAAATTTGACAGTTATCGTTTTGTCCACAGTTTTTGTAAAATACTTTAATATCTAATGCATCAGATCTAACTTCATTTGTTAAAAAACGAATTGAGATCTTAATTGATTCATTTGTACTTTGACCAGATGAATACCAGTCAGTAATTATAATTCCACCACTATAATTAGCAGATGCAAGAGGCATAAAATCAATAGTGTCTAATGATGCTCTCCAAAGTTCATTAGAGCTTGCAAAATCAAAGTTACCAGATCCCCCTTTTTTATCTGAGAAGGCATCCATCATTGTAAAACCTCTTCCTTCTTCAAGATTTTTTTTAACTCTTTTTTCTGGTTCTGGAGGGAATTCTCTAGCATCAGTTTGGTTGAAACCTTCACAAGAATTCAAAAAAGGAAAAAAAATGGTTAGTAGAATTAGAATTTTAAGATTTTTTAACATTTTAATTATTTGAATTTGTTATTTTTAAGCCTTATTAAACTATGAGAAAAGATAAAAAACACAATAAATTCAATAATAAATAGTGATGCAAAAATATCACATATATTGAATAAAATACAAAAAATAAGCATTTTTAAGCATTTTTTATTGCAAATTTGATACTAGTTTAATGTTTAATATTAATATTAACAATTAACAATAAGGAGTAATTAATATGAACAATTTGAAAAAAGTTGGTCTTACTGCTCTAGGAACTGCACTTATATCATCAACTGCATCAGTTGCAGGCGATATGTCAGTAACAGGTTCTGCGATCATTACTTACACTGGTAAAGATAATAATGCTACTGGTAATGGTTGGAGTATGTCAGACACTATGTCATTTTCTGGTTCAGGTGAACTAGACAATGGTTGGACTGTTTCATACAGCCATGCAATCGATAATGGTACTAACGATGCTAACTCTATCACAATTGATATGGGTGACATGGGTACATTAGCGTTTGAAGGTCTTGGTGGTTCAGGTCCAGTTGAAGAAAATGATGATGTTATGCCTACTGCCAATGAAGAATCTTGGGCAACAGTTGCAGGAACAGTATCAGGTTTAGCTGATGGTTCTGAAGGTAACAATAACTTCACTTATACATTACCAGAATTGGTAGAAGGTTTGACTATTAAAGCTTTCCATCAACCAGCTGATGCTGCACAAGGCTCTTCAGAAGAGTACTTGGTAACATACACTGGTATTGAGAACTTAACTCTTGGTTATGCAGGTGGAGAAAACGAAGATACACTTACAAACACAATTGATAACACTAACTTGTGGGCTAAATACACTATGGACTCGTTCACATTTGGTATTCAGAAAAACGAAGAAGATGAGCAAACTGCAAGTGCAGACACTGACTTCACAGCTTATGGTGTTTCATATGCAGTGAATGATGAATTGTCTGTATCAATTGGTTTCTCTGAAACTGAGCATGAAAATACTTCTCTAGTGGATCAAGAAGCAGAGTCAATTGGATTTTCATACGTTTCTGGTGGAATGACAATTGGTGGTTCTATGCATAATGTAGATAACGTAGCTGGTACAGCAACAGTTGATAACTCAGGTTATGAGCTGAATGTTACATTTGCGTTCTAATTAAGTTTTAGAAACTTTAAATTTATTAAGGCCCCTTTTTTTATTAAAGGGGCCTTTTTTATTTAAAATAGGAAATACCAGCTATTCCCCATAATTTAACCATATTTAGTTTTTTTCTATTTTTTTTTGATATTCCTCCAAGTCCAATAATATTTTTTTTAGTTAAAGAGATTAAATTTTTAAATTTCAATAAACCTAAATAATTATCATTTTTCTTAAATATTGAGGATAAAACAATAGCATCAACTTTTTGTAACTCTTTAATTCTTATTTCTCTTAAATTATGGGCTGATCCTAAAATTATAAAATTTTTTTTTAAATTGAAATTTAGATGATTAAAAGATTTATTAAATGAAGGTAAATAGGATCCATGTAAATTAAGTTTTAAAGCTATTTTAAAATTATTTGATAGAAATAATTTTAATTTTTTTTTTTTACAAAAGTTTCTAATTTTTAAAATTTCAATCTCCTTGATCTTTTTTTTATAGTTTCTGTAAATTATTGCGGTTTCTTTGGATTGATTTTCTAAATTTTTTTTATCAAATTTGTCAATAAAGTAGTATTGTCTTGGTAAATTTTTATGCATAAAACTGTTCAAAATTTAATTAATATACAAAATTTGATTAAATCAAAACAATCAGTTTTAAAAAAACAAAATAAAATTCCAAAAATAATTGCAGTATCTAAAACATTTAAACTAAATCATATTTTACCCCTAATAGAACATGGTCATGTAGATTTTGGAGAAAATAAAGTTCAAGAAGCATCAGAAAAATGGTCGGAAATAAAGAAAAAAAACAAAAAAATTAAACTCCATTTAATTGGAAAATTACAAACAAATAAAGTTAAAATTTCATTAAAATTATTTGATTATATTCATTCTTTAGATAATGAAAAACTTGCGAGAAAAATTTCTGATGAACAAAAAAAACATAAAATTGAAACAAAATTATTTATACAAGTAAATATAGGAAATGAACCACAAAAAAATGGAATACATGTAAATAAATTAGAAGAATTTTATAATTACTGTATAAAACTTAATTTAAATATAGTTGGAATAATGTGCATACCACCTATAAACGAAGATCCTGAAGTATCATTTTTAAGAATGAATTTTTTAAAAAAGAAAATGAATTTTAAAGAACTTAGCATGGGAATGTCTTCTGATTATTTAGATGCAATACAAAATAATTCTACTTTTTTAAGAATAGGCTCTGAAATATTCGGTCAGAGATCTGAAAAATTATAGTGATTAAAAGTTGATATGACTTTAGACAGTTTTAATATTAAAAAAGAATTAAATTTTGCATTATCATGTATTCAAAAAAATAATCATTTAGATGCAATTAAAATATATGAGAAAATTTTAAAAGAAAATGATAATAATTCTGAAGCAAATTCTAACCTTGGAATGTTATATGCTCAAAATAATAATTTAGATAAAGCAGAAAAGCATTTAATTAAAGCTATTAAAGTTGATGTAAAAAATCCTTATTTACTTAATAATTTAGCATCAATACTAATTAGATTAGGAAGAAATAATGAGTCAATTACACATTCTAAAAATGCTATTAGAATTAAGAAGAATTTTTCATTAGCATATAACAACTTAGGTTTAGCTCAAAAAAATATTGAAGATAATGAAAATGCAAAGTTAAGTTTTTTAAAAGCAATAGAAACCGATATAAAAAATGTTTTGCCATATTATAATATTGCATGTCTTTATGAAAGTTTGAATGATCTTAAAAATTCTGAATCATATTATCTTAAAGCAATTGAAGTAAATTCAAAATATTTTAGCACATATAATAACATTATGAATTTGTATGAAAGAACAAATGATGATTCAAGCCTAAAACATATTATAGAAAGAGGTGAAAAAGAATTTCCAAACAATTTTTCAATAAAGTTATTTAAAGGAAAGTTACAATTTAAATCTAAGTTGTATAGTGAGGCTATAAATAATTTGGAGTCTTTTAAGTTTGATAAAAATAATCATGCAAAAGAAAGTATAAGATGCAATGTATTAGCAAATTGTTACGATGCTGTTGATAAATTTGATAAGGCATTTGTATACTTTAAATTAGCAAATAAAATTAACTTTGAATTAAATAAAAATAAAGTTTCTAAAGAAAGATCAACAAAAGTAGTAGAAGATAGAATTAATTTTTTTCAAAAAGAAAATTTAAAAAATTGGGAATATAACTCTGATGAAAAAATTACTAAAGAACCAGTTTTTATAATAGGTTTTCCAAGATCAGGAACAACTCTTTTAGATGCAATTTTAAATAGCCATCCTGACATTGAGGTTATTGAAGAAAAGCCTATTATAAACAAATTTGTAAAACTTCTTCATAAAGAAATTAATTCTGAGTTTTCAAATTTAAAAGATATAGATCAACAATTAATAAAAAAAATGAAGACTTTCTATTTTGATGTTTTAAAAAATTATTCAAAGCAAAATAATCAAAAATTATATATAGATAAGATGCCTTTAAACATAATTTATGTTGGAGAAATCGTTAGAATTTTTCCTAATGCAAAATTTGTTTTAGCAATAAGACATCCTTCTGATTGTATATTAAGTTGTTTTATGCAAAATTTTTTGCTTAATGATTCAATGGCTAATTTTGTAGATTTAGATTCCACGTCAAAGTTTTATAACCAAGTAATGACTTTGTGGAAACAATACCAAAGTTTATTTAAAATAAATTATCATTTTATAAAGTATGAGGATCTAGTTATAGATTTTGAAAATAATATAAGTAAATTACTTAATTTTTTAGACTTAGAATGGTCAGATGAAGTGAATAAATTTCATGAAAAAGTAAAAAATAGAGGTAAAATTTCTACTCCAAGTTATAATCAAGTAAATAAAAAAATTTATTCAAAATCAATTGGACGTTGGAAAAATTATGAAATTGAATTTCAAAAAGTTCTACCAATTATTCAACCTTGGATAAAAAATTTTGATTATTAGATTTTAAGATATATAATGTTATGTAATTTTTATTTTTGTTTTTTTATTAATTAATTTTAGTAAAATTAATAGATCCTTTTTTTTTAGAGCAATACAACCAGCTGTAGGATTATAATTTTTTGTTAGATGTATAAAAATTGCACTTCCTTTACCAATTATAGTTTTTTTAGTATTATATTTTATAAGTATTAGAAAATCATATTTATAATCTTTTCTAAACATTTTTTCATATTTAATTTTTTTATCTATATTAATTAGTTTATTATATTTTTTACTTTTAACATCATTACACCATCCTATTTTTTTATTAATAGAGTTAGTATTTAGCTTAGTAATAGGTCTAAAATTTCTATCTTTTCTATAGTAAACGTTTCCTAGTGAAAACAAACCTTTGGGAGTTTTTTTATCACCTTCAATCTTATTGTGAGTAGTTCCATTTTTTCCAATACAGCATCTAAATTTGAAATCTTTAAAAATTAGAGTTTCTTTATTTTTTATGATAATTGTCATATCTTAATTATATATGCATAATCAAACTTTAATAATTTATGATTTTACAGAATTGTTTTCAATATTAAACGAAATAAAAAATAATTTAACCTATAATTTGTTGGATGTTTCAAAAAATGAATTTAACCAATTAAAATTAGATAATTTAAACAATTATTTAATTATTGCTCAAAATAAAATACCTAATTTAGATAATCAAATTGTATTTAAAGATTATCCAATAAAAATATCAAAAATAATTGAAACTATTAATATTAATTTTTTAAAAAATAAATTTTCTCAGCAGTCAGAAATTGATTTAGGTCTGTATAAATTAAATTTAAATTCTAGAAAAATGTTTGATAATACAAATGAATTAAAATTAACAGAAAAAGAAGCAGATATAATTGTTTTTTTAAAAAAAGCAGAAAAAACAGTAACAATTGATGAATTACAAATTAAAGTTTGGGGTCATAGTTCAAAATTGGATACTCATACTGTTGAAACTCACGTTTATAGACTAAGAAAAAAAATAAGTAATAAATTTAATAATGATAACTTTATAAAAAGTAAGAAATCAGGTTATACGATTGAATGAAAATAAAATACTTTAATAGGAAATAAATTTGTGAGATCTAAAAAAAATTATGTTGCTAAAGATCTTTTCTCAAAAAAATATAAACCAAGAATAGTTAAACCTAAAAAAGGCAAAGGGAGTTTTAAAAGAAAAAAAAAATAAACTAAATTCTAGCTCCTATTTGCTGAATAACTTTTGAAGACATTTCAGTTCCTTTTTCCAAACTTTCTTTTGCTGATAAATTATTTACCATTCCATGTAAAAAACCTGCAGCAAATAAGTCGCCCGCACCAGTTAAATCAACAATATTTAGATTTTTTTGAACTCCACACTCTACAATTTTATCTCCATTTATCGCTATACTTCCTTTTTCTCCGCGAGTTAGAACAATTAACTTTTTAAGAATTTTTGAAAATGAAATTACTTCATCAAAATTTTTTGCATCTATTAAAGACATTATTTCTTGTTCATTTGCAAATGTGATATCT
>MDTA01115284.1_pt1 | contig 13549 bp, 11 predicted proteins | sample 811151 | NCBI WGS metagenome assembly MDTA01 (sample SAMN05326648, study PRJNA326480) | marine metagenome | isolation source: seawater | place: Indian Ocean: South | collected 2010 | reverse complement strand
TCTTGGATTTTGCCACCAGCAAAGTTGCTGTAGGTAAGATAAGAGTAGCAATAAATACGAACCAACGGCTTCCCGATGGATGGGTAATAGATCATAGCGGGCGACCGAGTAATAACCCAAAAGTCTTGGAGCAGCATATCTACCCTAATGAACAATCAGCTGTCGAACAGGGCGCCGTTCTTCCAATGGGGGGTCACAAAGGATATGGTTTATCTATGTTTTGTGAGATATTAGGCGGTATTTTGTCGGGTGGACAAACAATACAACCCGGAAATGTGCGCTTGGGTGGTGTAGTCAATAACATGACTGCTATCATCATTGATCCAGAAAAATTAGTTAGCAATGCAACCTTTCAAAATGAATTAAGTGATTTAATAGATTATGTAGTATCTAGTCCACCGGCAGATACAGAGCACCCCGTCTTAGTGCCCGGAGAATCAGAACGTAGCCAAATGAAGTATCGGAGTGAAAAAGGCATCGAAATAGACTCAAAAACATTCTCACAGATTATAAACGCTGCCGAAAGCCTAGGAATAGAACGATCTATCTTTGTCCAATAATTTTATATCTGTATCTTTAACAATTCGCTTTCTATAATACTACTAATTATGTCACAATCCGATTTTGTAAAGGTTAGTGGCAATCTCATGTCTAAGGTTTTACCAAGTATATCTAAAGTATTTGGCAGTATAGGTAGGTTATCAATATAAGCCCAACTATCGTAACGACTTGTGAAACCTTTAGGCTCTTTCTGACCAAACCATTTCAATTCGACTCCGCGACGTGAACATCCATTAATGAAGGTGGGGAATAGCTCAACATCAATGGTTTCCAATCTAAATTGGATAGAAGAACCAACAAAGAATTCTTTTTTGTTCCGCTTAGGGATGAAAATGCCATCGATTGCTTCCAGTTTTTTAAACAAGTCTTTATACAAAATATTCCATCTAGAAATATTTTTCTTCAATTCAGGAAGCTGCGCCCTCAATAGCGAAGCCCTTAATTGATCCATTCTGCCAGAATAATTCGGTGACAGCAGGCGAGTTTTGTTGAAACTTGCTTCTGTCGGAATTGCACCATGTGTTTCATACATCATATAGGACCCTGATGATATTACGGCCTTGGCAGCTAGTTCAGGCTCATTTGTTACTAAAAGTCCTCCTTCACCGGAGTTCAAATGCTTGTACGTTTGGGTTGAAAATGCTGCCATTTTACCAAAATTACCAGAATTTACGCCATCCCAACTTGCTCCCATTGTGTGAGCACAATCTTCTATCAAAACGACTCCATTTTTATTACAGAACTCCACTACTCTATCCATATTAGCTATATGACCCCGCATATGTGACAACAACAAATATTGTGCATTGCTTTCATTATATTTTTTATTTAAATCATTTAAATCAATATGATAGTTACTATTTATATCAACAAACACTGGTTCTGCACCAACATTATGAATAGCTCCAGGCACCGGTGCCAGCGTATAGGCATTGGCTAATATCTTGTCTCCCGTTTTTATGCCGCAAACCCGCAAAGCGAGTTGTATGGCATAACCACCCGAAGCACACGCTAAACAATAATCCACTCCCTGCCATTTAGCAAACTCAGCCTCCAGCAAACTTGCATGGCCTTCCTCACCTGACTCTAGATTATATCGGTGCAACCGTCCCGATCTCATAACTTCTGTAGCTAGTTTTATTCCACTTTCTGGAATAGGTTCTTGTTGCGTAAAAGACTTATTGAAAGATAGTTCCGTCAATCTTTTTCCTTGAAACTTTTTATGCATTTCGAAAATTCGTGTTAAAAATGATATAGCATTACTATTCTATTACGTAAACTGCGGCTCAATAAAAAATGCGAACAAAAACCAGAGAAATTGAAGGGAAAATAATCAAAAGTATTATTCTGAATAGGTCACTAAATAAAAAAGGTAAAACTCCTCGAAAACTATCAATTATAGTTACATTTTTTGCTAATTTGTTTATTACGAAAACATTCAATCCAACAGGCGGTGTTATCAAACCAACTTCAACTGCAATAAGAGTTAAAATACCGAACCAAATAGCCGTTTCTTCTATACTAAGATTAAAATTTAAATTTATAAAAATTGGAAAGAATATTGGGATCGTAAGGAGTATCATTGCCAAACTATCCATTAAACAACCAAGAAAAAAATACAATAATAAAATCGAAATTAAGATCAAATAGGGTGACAAATCTTTTTCAAAGATCCAACCAGAAATTTCGTTCGTTAGTTGAGTCAAAGCAATAAAAGAGTTAAAAAATTCGGCTCCTAAAATTATGATAAAAATCATAGCAGTTGAAATTGCAGTATCTTCGATTACCCCTTTAAGATCTGCCATGGTAAATTGTTTTGAAATAAAAGCCAGAAGTGCAGTACCAGCGGCTCCAACAGCAGCACCTTCAGTCGGAGTAAACCAACCCATATAAATCCCACCAACGACAAGGAAAAAAATAAGAATAATTTTCCAAATTGATTTGAACAAACGGATTCGTTTTTTTATACCAACATAATCCTGCCTGGGTCCGCTCTGAGGCTTAAACCTAACAATTAAATGAATTGTAATTATGTAGCCCGCTACGGCGAGGCCTCCAGGGATAACTGCCGCTAAAAACATTTTAGCAATGTTTTGTTCTGTCAAAATTGAATAAATAATTAATATTACTGATGGTGGAATTAATATTCCTAATGTCCCACCAGCCGCCAATGCTCCCGTACTTAATGACCCGGAATAACCCAATTTTCTCAACTCTGGTAGGGCAACTCGACCCATGGTGGCAGCCGTTGCTAAGGATGATCCACAAATAGATCCAAATGCGGCGCAAGCTCCGACTGCGGCCATTGCAGCGCCACCACGATAGTGACCAAGACATGCACTGCTGAAGCCAAATAAAGCCTGACTCATTCCAGATTTTGAGGCAAAATTACCCATGAGTAAAAATAAGGGAATAACTGACAAGGAGTAATTTGAAAAGAGATGCCAAGCACTTGTTTTTACTTGTGATATTACCGGCAGCCAACCTGAGATTAATATTGTCCCTCCACTTCCTACAAAGAACATCGCTACACCGACGGGTATTCTAACGGCTAAAAGAAAAAAAAGTATGGGAAACGCTACAACACCAATTGTTAATCGGTCCATGTACCTGTTCTCCTATACAGAAGCTCCGATACCTTAATATAAATAGAAAAAATACAAGTTAAGGAGAGAAGACAGAAAGAGAGAATAGCCGGGACAAACGGAATCCAAACAGGAATCCCCAAAAGCATCGTCTGCTCTCCGTAGTGAAACATATCACGTACCCCGTAAATCATTCTAATTGAGAAAAAAATTGCCATTATACAGAACATTAGAACTCCGACGATATCCAATAGTGTTTTTGCGAATGGAGTAATTTTCATTGTGAAAGCGTCCACAATTATATTACCCTCCCTCAGCTGGCATAACGGCAAGAACATAAATATGGCAACGGCACAACCCATCTCAACCACTTCAAAATCGCCTAAAATCGGTCTCTCCAAGAAAAGTCGTCCTAAAATCGAACAACAACTTATTAAAACCGTCAACATAAGGACTATGCAACCTAGAACTGCGAAACAAAACGCAGCACTATCAACGAATTTTCGTTTAACTAAGTCGTCTTCAACGCTACTTTTGATATGGTTATTCGTTTTCATATTTTTCTATCAACGATTGTGCTGTTCTAACTAGCATCTTTCCGTTTAAATCCTTGTTGGCGGATTTTTGTATCCAATCTTTTCTTACATCGGCGCCGAGGCTTTTCATCGTTTCCAAGGTTTCACCAGAAAGTTCAAAAAACTCTCCTCCAGCTTCAACCGCAAGTTTTCGAGCTGGCTCTTCTATTTCATCCCATATCTGGCCTGCAATTTTTGCTAACACCATGCCAGAATGCTTATTAATTATTGCCCTATGCTCAGAGGATAAGGATTCATATCGTCGCTTGTTCATTAAAAATAAAAATGGTGTCGTATATAACCCGCGATCACCACTTATTTCTGTGTGCGCTTTGGTCAGTTCATGTAACTTAAACGATGGCATAACTTCCCATGGAACTACCATTCCGTCAATAACTCCTTTAGACAGTGAAGGGGCAACTTCAGGAACCGGCATACCCACAGGAGTTGCTCCGAGGCTCGACAGCATGCCAGTAATAACCCGAGTAGGCCCGCGAATTTTTAAGCCCTTAAAGTCATTGATGGACTTTATAAGTGTATTTTTTGTATGAATTGTACCAGGAGCATGCACATGAACGGCCAAAACTTTATACTCCTCTAGATCAGAAGCACCTACCGTCTCAGCAAACTCTTGTGCAGCCTGTGATGTAGCCACAGCTGTCGAGGCCATAAACGGCAAATCAAAAACCTCCAGTTTTGGGAACCTTCCAGGCGTATACCCTGCAACTGTCCAAATGATATCAACCACTCCTTCCCGAACTTGATCAACTAATTGCGGGGGTCGCCCTCCCAACTGCATCGCAGGATAAATTTCCAGAGTAATTTCACCATTGGAATCTTTTTTCAACCTTTCACCCCATGGTTTGACAAGTTTTGAATTTGCACTATGCGGCAACGGTAAGAAAGAATGATAGCGCAAAATTATTTCCTCTGCCTGAACACTTGCATTCATAACCAAAAATCCAATAAAGAGCCCAAACAAACTTATTTTCATTTTCTCCTCACTTATAGTAATTATAGATTCACATACTTTTACAAAAGCCAGAAAGCCCACTATTATAACACCCTGCTGACCTTTTGGACTATCCTTCGAATCTGATAAATATAATTCTTCGAAAAAAGCTAAGGTAATCTAATACTCTAAACAAATTCTTAGTCAAAGTAATTCGACAAAATTTTATCCATCACTGCATGGAACCATACCCGCTCATTTGGAATACTACTGTGTTGGAGACTCAAGGCCTAGACAATTACCGAGAAACCAAAGGTAGTGTTCTCATATATTGTCCTGCTGCCTACGCATCATGCCCACTAATATATGTTATTGAACATCAGAAATATTTTTAAATAATGAGGGAGTTTTTGTGCTGGGAAGCAAAAATAATAGTGTTCTTTACTCAGAAAAAGAAAAGGGCTTAGTAGGTTTTCTACAAAGCCCTTATCTTTTTGGTGACCCCGAGAGGATTCGAACCTCTGACCTATTGATTAGAAGTCAACCGCTCTATCCAGCTGAGCTACGGGGCCCTTACTCTGCACTAATGTGTCCACGAGGTCTTTCTATCAGTCGCAAAATTATCACCATAACCATTTTTTCGTATAACAAACTTTCTGGCGCGATTTTCATTTATAACATAAGATAATCCTTTTCTCTCAGCATAGGATACAGCATCCTTCTTCTCCTGAAATACAAGTTTTACTTGCGACTGTGTACTGTTCGAACCAGTCCAGCCCATCAACGGATCTATTCTTTTTGAATCAGTAGCGTCAAACTCTAACACCCACTGATCGGTCTTGGCATTTCCTGACTGCATAGCATTTCTAGCAGGCTTATATATTCTCGCTACCATAATCTTCTCCAACTCCAATCTTCTTTATCACTAAAATCGCTCAAGGAAGCAAGGGGTTAAATAAAATATTTAATTTCTCTTAAATTAAAATTAGCATGAATAGATCAGTACAAATTTATAGTTTGATAAAAAAATAATAGAAGAAAGAAACGCCTTTATTATAGTTTAAAAAATACTATTTAATAATATATGTGTGATCCCATTTCATAATGAAAGAAGGTTTACATATAATGGAGCTCAAAAAAAGGAATAAATCACTGCAAAAAAAGTTAGAGGCAGGTATACGATTTGAACTAGTTTCGAATTTTTCACCCGCAGGCGATCAGCCACAAGCAATAAAGGAGTTGGTAGATGGACTAAACGCATCTGAACGTGATCAAGTGCTTTTGGGAGCGACTGGAACCGGCAAAACATTTACAATGGCAAAAATAATAGAGCAAACTCAAAGGCCAGCCATTATCTTAGCACCCAACAAAACACTCGCAGCCCAATTATTCGGCGAATTTAAAAATTTTTTTCCAAAGAATGCTGTGGAATATTTCGTTTCGTTTTACGACTATTATCAACCCGAAGCCTATGTCCCGCGGTCAGATACATATATAGAAAAAGAGTCTCAAATTAACGAGCAAATAGATCGTATGCGACATTCTGCAACGCGCGCCCTTCTAGAAAGAGACGACGTTATAATTGTAGCTTCAGTATCTTGTATTTATGGAATTGGATCAGTTGAAACCTATGGCTCTATGACACTGGATTTGTGCGTTGGAGAAGCATACAACCAACGCAAACTCATAGCAGACCTTGTCATACTTCAATATAAACGAAATGATAAAAACTTTCAGCGGGGACACTTTCGTGTTCGAGGAGATATATTAGAGATTTGGCCTGCTCATTTAGAGGACCTGGCTTGGAAGCTTTCATTTTTTGGCAATGAACTCGAATCCATTGCAGAATTTGACCCATTAACGGGAGAAAAAGGGACCTCAATTGTTCAAGTTCGAGTTTATGCAAACTCGCATTACGTAACGCCCAAACCAACACTGCAAAAGGCAATCAAGAATATAAGGCGTGAACTAATTCAACGAATAGCACAGTTAAACTCAGAAAATAAGCTTTTGGAAGCCCAAAGGCTGGAACAAAGAACCAATTTTGATTTGGAAATGCTTGAAGCTACGGGAATATGTAATGGAATTGAAAACTATTCAAGATATTTAACAGGACGGTCTCCAGGAGATCCTCCTCCAACTTTATTTGAGTATATACCGGACGAAGCAATAGTTTTTGCCGACGAAAGTCATGTAGCAATACCGCAACTTGGGGCAATGTCTAAAGGTGACTTCCGCCGAAAATCAACTCTTTCAGAATATGGCTTTAGGTTACCCTCTTGCATGGATAATAGACCACTCAAATTTGAAGAATGGAACGCCATGAGACCACAGTCAATTTATGTTTCAGCTACACCAGCGTCCTGGGAACTGAACCAAACGCAAGGAGTTTTTACAGAACAAATTATAAGGCCAACAGGCCTACTTGATCCAGAAATAGAAATAAGGCCAGTTGAAAGCCAAGTAGATGACCTACTATATGAAACAAAACAAATTGCTCTCAAAGGCTACCGAACTCTATGTACAGTTCTAACAAAACGAATGGCAGAAGATCTCACAGAGTACATGCATGAACAAGGAATTCGTGTAAGATATATGCATTCTGATATTGACACTTTAGAACGAATTGAGATTCTTAGAGATCTGCGCCTGGGTGTTTTCGATGTTCTTGTAGGGATAAACCTTTTAAGAGAAGGACTAGATATTCCTGAATGTGGATTAGTTGCAATCTTAGATGCCGACAAAGAAGGATTTTTAAGATCCGAGACATCTTTAATCCAAACCATCGGTAGAGCTGCTAGAAACGCAGAAGGAAAAGTAATAATGTATGCTGACAAACTGACCGGTAGTATTGAACGGGCACTGAGCGAAACAAACAGAAGAAAGCAAAAACAAATTAATTACAACATCAAAAATAATATCACACCATCTACCATAAAGAAAAATGTTGATGACATTTTGTCTGGGCTTTATGAAGGCGACACTGACATGGCCCGTGTAACTGCAACCATATCCTCTAAGCCGAAAGCTGGTGCAAACCTTGAAACACATTTAAATGACCTTCGATCAAAAATGCTGGCGGCTGCCGAAAATCTTGAGTTTGAAGAAGCTGCTCGATATCGCGACGAAGTAAAAAGACTGGAGAGTCTAGATTTGGCGATCGCAAAAGATCCACTTGCACGACAATATGAATTAGATAGTTCAAAGGACACCGATAAAATAGAAATAGGACGTTCAAAAGCTGGTATCGGCGGAACCCGACATTATCGAGCTAAGAGCATAAAGAAATTCTGAGCCAAACTTTAAGCACCAGACCCCTGTGAGACGGGGAATACACCTGCGATAACCCATCTTTTCTCGAAAGGTTCCATCGCATAGTCAAAAAAATGAATATCTCCAACCGAGTCCGTAAACATCATTCGTTGCAAAGCTTTACCATCATATACTGCCGTTTCAAGAAACTGATAGGATTTGGGAGCCCATATCATTGGGTAGGAGTTCTTTACCATATTGCAAAAGATGCCTGAATTTTTGAAAATCAGCTTAATTGCTGTTGAAGCATGGTAGTAGGCGCGATCTTCATCTTTAACTTCAAATGCTTTTATTTGGTCCGTTATCACACTTTTAATACTGGTTTTTATTTCTTCTGAGTTCGTTACCAATATTGGTAAACCGTGAGACACATTAGGTCCCAAAAGTACAACCATCACAAGTGCAATAATAGATGTGATTCTTTTCAATTTCATCTCCCCAAATGACGATATGTAATAAAAACAAAAACTGTAATTGTCAAATTGACTTGCATATAAATATTTTAGTGCTGAATTTTAATTAAATTTTTCTAGAAGAAATGAACTCTATGGAGATTAAATGGTTATATTCGGTCCTCAGGGGAGGTTTGAATGAATGTCCCTAGGACTGTTTGCGATTTTGGTAACGCCAAAAATAGGGTGCTGGTGACATGCTTAGAAACGTAATTGAGTATAGCTCCCCTATATTTTGGAATAATCAAGTTCTATTTATGATTGGCTTTCTCGTATGGCCATTATTTTTGGTATAACTTTCTGTCCTATCACGATGGATAGTCTGGCAAATAATCAAATACTTTGTATTATCTCAGATTTGTTAATTGGCTTGGGTTCTCGATTGAGCGAAGGACGACCAATAAAGACAGAGTTGGAAGCTTCACGAATCAACATTGGAAGCTGCTGCATTTTTCTTTCTATTTTTTCGTGTCTGGCAATTTCACACATTTGTGTTCGACTTCTTTGCGACCTAAACTTATGATTTTCTTATTCGGTTTTATACTAGAAGTTACTTCTGGCTCAGGTCTAATCATATCTAACGTCTACCGAACCTAACTAATCTTATCTACTCTAACTCCAAAGAAGATTTATAATTACTTCATGCTGTAAAGTGTTAAAGTAATACTCATCCTAACTGCGTTTCTTCATTTGGTATGTAAAAATTCGACTGTATCATAGAAAAAATCTTTGTTAATAGAATGTACCCAATCTATCAAAAAGTAGTTTTTGGGCGTCCACTGGGAGTAGGATGGAGTCAGAAAGGTCGTGGCTTTAGCACTGCTACCTTGGGCGTCAACCTTGGCAGTTAACCCAATAAAATGTTCTTAATCTTTATGATTTTAGGTGTCTATAGCTCAAAATTTTATAAACGACTGACTTTTAGATTTATTTTGGTTTTTATTCGATCCGATCACTTTTTTTTAATCAAATCTCCCGAGATAGCAACCTTTATTAAGTCTGTTGTCTTTTTAACGCCATACAAAGCAATAAATCCTCCAAACCTTGGTCCCTGCGACTCCCCTAATAAAATTTCATAAAGGGCCTTAAACCAGTCACGAAGTGGTTCGAAATTATTATTCACACCAATACGATAAACTATCTTTTGCAGTTCTTCTGTATCCTTAACATTTTGTTTTGCTAAAAGTTCTGTATAAAGCTGCCACAACGCTTTTTCTTCTTGACTATTTGGTATCCTGAACTTTTTTCTGGGTTCGACAAAGTCTTTATAATAGGCTATGGCGTAACTTACCGCTCGATCAAGGCCAGGATTTCGATCTGGCTTGACATTCGGTGCGTACTTTTCAATAAACCCCCATAGTGTCCGATTATCTGAAGCTCCCGAGGCCGAGACAAGGTTCAATAACATGGAAAACGAGATCTCCAGATCAGAAATAGGTGGCTTCCCTCTGTGAATATGCCAAACGGGATTGTCAAATTGCTCGTCAGCCGTTTGTTCTTGAAATAAATTCAAATACCGATGGTAATCATCAACAGTCTTCGGCACGATATCAAAAAATAGTCGCTTAGCTGTTTTTGGCTTTTGAAACATAAACAAACCTAATGAACTAGGTTCTGAATATTTAAGCCATTCCTCCATTGATAATCCATTACCTTTTGATTTTGATATCTTTTGCCCATTTTCATCTAAAAATAACTCATAATTGTATAGCTCAGGTGCAGCACGGCCCATTGTCTTGGACAACCTCTTTCCAAGTTCCGCCGATGGTATTAGATCCTTTCCATGCATTTCATAGTCAACTTCCAAGGCACACCACCTCATCGCCCAATCGGGCTTCCACTGCAATTTTACATTTCCTCCAGTTACTTCGGTTTCTACTTTTTCTCCATCTAACTCTCTGTAAACCAAGGTACCTCGCGACAAATTTATCTCTTCAGTTGGCACCTGGAGAACGTGCCCTGTTTTTTTACTTATTGGCATAAACGGGGAGTATGACTCTTTCCTATCCTGACCAAGCGACGGGAGCATGATTTCCATTATTCTGTCATAGGAAGCCAGTGCCCTTAAAAGTACAACATCAAAGTAACCCGATGTATAATAGTCCGTCGAAGATACGAATTCATAAGAAAAATTATATCTGTCTAAGAATTCTTTTAATTTTGAATTATTGTGCTCGGCAAAACTTGAAAATTCGCCAAAGGGATCTCTCACTTTTGTCAGCGGTAAATTAAGATCCTCAATCAGACTATCAGAATTTGGTATATTTTCTGGAACCTTACGTAATCCATCCATGTCATCAGAAAAACAAATGAGCTTCGTTGGTATATCTGAAAGCTCCTCAAAAGCACGCCTTACCATTGATGTTCGCATTACCTCGCCAAAAGTACCTATGTGGGGTAGGCCGGATGGGCCATAACCTGTCTCAAACAAAATGTAGCCTTTTTCAGGCGACCTGGTTTGATATCGTTTCAAAATTCTTCGTGCTTCAATGAATGGCCAAGATTTTGAATTTATTGCGTTATTTGATCTTTTTGACATTTTAAAATTCCAATTTCTTAAAACTTGTGGTAACCTCGTTTAAGTTTCTTTTTTAGCAATAAGCTCAATTGTCAAAAAAGTCTAAAGTAAAGTTAGCTTAAGGATAAAACTATGGCACCAAAAACTGAAACGCCAACTCTATTTAATGTACAAGACGCTCTAATCGCAATAATGATAGCAGAGGGTCTCTCGGACGAAAATATAACGGGCCGCGAGTTTTTATCAATAAGTCGAATAGTAGATCATCTACCAATATTTCATGACTATGACCAAAATCGAGTGCAAACTATTGCTCAGACAGTTGTTGATCTATTTGAAGAAGAAGACGGCCTTGATGCACTTTTTGGCTTGGTAAAAGAGTCTCTACCGACTAAACTCTACGAAACGGCTTATGCGTTGGCGTGCGATGTTGCAGCGTGCGACGGTAGGCTTTTGGAAGCAGAGCTTCAAATGTTGAAAGAAATACGTTATGAACTTAATATAGATCGATTAAATGCAGCAGCAATCGAACGGGGTGCAAGAGCTCGTCACCAAAAAATTTGATCACTAAACATAAAATTCAGCCCACCTCTTGATTATAAAATTTTCTTGGTTTTTGGCTTGCTTTAGCCATGACTTGCTACCCGGTGGGTTAGCTTGTTCGTGCTCAGAAATATCTTCTTTCTTTTCTACATCAGCAGAGAAAATGGAAAATGCAGCCTTTGGTATGCCAGACTTCTGGATATAACCGGCAAGAGCTCTGTTAAAATGCATCGTGCCAGTCTTTGCTCTAACATCTATCCCTGCGTTTTCAATTCTATTGCTGTTTGAACCATATATTTTTTTTCCTTTTAATATAGAAGGAAGAATTTCAATGGTTTCCAAGCGTGTTAAAAATTTTGTAAAGTCATGTGCTGATACCCGAGTATCGACAGTTAAGCCTGAATGATTAGCAAAAAATGAGCCTTTAGTATTAGTTACATAATTGAACCAATTAGTCATTATTTCACCAGAACTCTTAATTGATGGAGTTTTTAAACCCCATAATTTTGCAACCTGTAAACCAACAATTTCAGCCACAACATTAGTTGAGCGATATAGCATTTCCTTTGATAAGAAATTTAAAGGTTCGGACTCATGCCTGAAGAGTAAATTAGTTTCCTCTGGTAATATTTTGATTGACCGAGGCATTGAAACGCTTAGACCATGCTCTTTGAGGAGTGATCGAAAAACTTCGCTTGTATATTGAGCAGACAAACGAACCGGAAGCCATCGAACACCCTTCCTATCAAGTATATTTTTGGATACACGCCAGATTTCTTTTCCCAATTTTTCATTAATTTCATACTCGTAACTCTTTAAAGTGTCATTAGCTTCGTTTATAGTTATATTATCGAGTAAAACTTTATAATTTAAACCTCTAGCCTCAAGCTTAAGATTGTATCTAGAACCAACCTTTTCCCAAGAAAACAATATCTTATTTTTATTCAAATTCAGACCTGAAAGACCTGGATTAAAACTCTCCTCAGGCAGTTGTGTGCTATCAATACAACTGAAATTTGGCAACCATTTGTCATAATAAAAAAATTTACCAGAAATTCGTTTTATACCAAGAAATTTTAAATGTTTCACAAAACCCACGAGATCATTAATTGATAGGCTTGGGTCTCCTCCTCCAACTATATAAATATTTCCGTCTAATGTGCCATCTTTTTTCAAATGACCATCCGACTTTACTTCGGTCTGAAACTTATAATTTCGACCGATTGTTTCCAGCCCATAAACCGCTGTCAGCGCCTTCGTTACTGACGCCATGGGTAACCTTAAACTCAGATTGTGACTTTCGAGAATTTGGTTTGTTTCAAGATCAATTAAGACAGCAGAGGTATTATTTTTGAGGCCCTGAGTAGAGATAATTTGTTGTAAATTTGTGGATTCTTTCCCCCAACTTTGACTATTTGAAGCCAAGGTGACAAAACCTGTTAAGGCCCCACTAAAGAAAGTTCTCCTATTTAATTTATGGCGCTCAATCATATTTAAAGTTCATCTGATCGAATATTTGTTGATGATATGTCTATCATTGACCCAGTCAGCAACAACCAGGCTGGCGCTCGTCTCCGTGAAAGAAACTTGGCCTCATGTGTCTTGAGACGGTATCGCTGATACCGCCTTGCCGCTAGCGACAAACCCGCCCTTATTTGTTTGCCAGGTCGTGGCAGCACACCAATAGGTATGTTTTCCATGATCCAGCTCCAGTTCTGCCACCTGTGAAAGCTTATCAAATTATCTGCACCCATCAACCAAACAAAACGAGCTCCAGGATATCTGTGATAAAGGGCACAAATAATATCTGAACTGAAAGGCGTTTTCATGCCTAATTCAATGTCAGAGATATATATTTTCTTATAGTTGGCAATGCGGGAACATGCCTCCAAACGTTTCAACATTGATAAAGATGGTTTTCCTTTCAACGGGTTGCCACTACTTACCACCCACCATATTTGATCGAGATCGAATGCCCTTAATGCTTGATGTGTAATATGCAGATGTCCTTTATGCGGTGGATCAAATGAACCGCCTAGTAATCCTATGGT